>Ga0189282_100143_pt1 | contig 87264 bp, 83 predicted proteins | sample N26C3minimetaG_FD_130328 | JGI IMG/M metagenome (GOLD analysis project Ga0189282, IMG submission 130328) | Marine microbial communities from the Costa Rica Dome - N26 C3 mini metaG | ecosystem: Environmental > Aquatic > Marine > Oceanic > Photic zone | place: Costa Rica: the Eastern Pacific... | reverse complement strand
TTTTTCGGGCGACTTTACAGACTTGACAAACATACCGCCCAACTTGGATACTGACTCAACCGATGACTTTGACGGCGAGTGGTCATCTCTGTTGAACATTCCGGCCGGCTTTGCCGACAACACCGACAACGATACAACATATTCTGCAGGAACAGGAATAAATATTGATGGTTCCAATACGATTTCCACAGTTAATCTTGCAGGCGATGTCATCGGTCCAATCACTGCCACACAAATAGCCCCTGGAGTTATCACGAATGCGGATGTATCGGCCACAGCAGCAATACTCGGAACGAAAATCGACCCTGATTTCGGAACACTCGACGTAGCTACAACGGGGACCCTCGCTACAGGTAACACGACCATAACTGGAACATTGTCCACAACATCGACCGCAACCGTAGGTGGATCACTAGCAACACCTATCAGAATAGAAAATTCAGGAGTGGTTACTTTAACCCAAAATGACTATACCTTAATTATTTCTGGAACAGTAAACGATGTTAATCTTCCAGATGCCACAACTGTTCAAGGAAGAATTTATATCATTAAGAATCTTACAGGTGTTATAGTTTCCATGTCACTTGACAATTATATTCCTTCAACTAGCACAACGGCAACACCAGATCTTCAGCCTGGAATCACTCAACTTCAAAGTGATGGAACCAATTGGCAACAAATCAACTAATGAAACCCCTTCTCCACATAATCGCCCTTCTTTCGGTCTCTTTTTGTTTGGCCCAGAGCGGGTTGTACAATAGTGGCAATTTTACGGTGCACAACAATGCCCAGATAGGGCTGCATACCGATTTTATCAACGATGGCAATTTTGATCAGACCACCGGACTCGTCGGGTTTTATGGCAATAGGCCCATCATCGTTTCCGGAAGCATTCCCCCCACCCTATGGGACACCGAGATTTTGATGAGCGGCAATGTCTTTTTGCAAAACACCCTTTTGGTTCGTAACAATGTCAATTTCATTGATGGGGACTTTTTGAGCCCAACGAACATTTCGGCGGTGAACCTGAATTTTATGGACACCGGATTTTTTACCGGGGAAAGCGATGCCTCCAAGGTCACCGGCTTTGCAGCCATCACCAATCAGGATGTTTTTTCCTTTCCTGTGGGTGATTCGGCGCAGCTCAGACCACTGATCCTAAATTCCCAAGGCAATACCCCCTTGGCCGTTTGCGCTTATTTTTTTGAGGACCCTTCCAATCCAGAGACCATTTTACAGGGTTTCGATACCGAACAAAAAGTCAGGGATATTGGAACGGTGTCGGACCGTGAGTTCTGGATCATCCAAAGTGATGTGCCTGCACAGGTCACTATTTCGTGGAACAGTCGAAGCTCCTTGGCCACTATACCCAATGCCACACTGGAGTCCATCATTGTGGTAGGCTGGAGCAAAGCGTCCAACCAATGGGTCATTATAGGAAATTCGGCCATAAGTGGCGACCTTGCACAGGGGTTTATCACCTCGCAAACCTTTGTTCCGAGCGATTATGCGGCCATTACCTTTGGTACCATTCCATTGCCCACAGATACTTTTGCCGTGGAAAACCCGACCCTTGGCAATTATTTTTTGAGTCCAAACGGGGATGGCATCAACGATTTTTTGGTCATCGATGGGATGGAAGAATCACCGAACAATAGCTTGCGCATCTTTAACCGCTTTGGTCAAAAGGTGTTCGAAAAGTTCAACTACATCAACGAATTTAACGGGGTATCCAACACGGGAAGTTTTGTGGTGAGCCAAGATGCTGGGCTACCCGAAGGTGTCTATTTTTACTTGGTTTCGTTGGACGACCTAGAGTTGCAGTACACGGGCTTCCTTTTTCTGGACAGATAAAGCCATTGAACATTATTTCTTTCTGTTTTATTCTTTTTCATAAATTTGTGCTGGTCCTAAGATAATACCTCACGCAAGACCACCTCTTCTTTCCCAAACACTTTTGCAGTAGTCATTAGAACTAAAATTATGGTTCAATGAAAAAGTTTCTTTTTTTGTTGGCGCTGCTTGGTCCTACCATACTTTTTGCACAGGTCAAGATCGGTGCCCATCCAGAGTCCATAGACGCGGGCTCCATCCTCGAACTGGAAAGTTCCAATAAGGCCCTCGTGCTTACCAGGCTCAATAATGAACAAATGCTGGGTTTAAATCCACTACGTGGGGCTTTAATCTATAATTCGGACACAGCCTGTTTGCACTATCACAATGGAATCCAATGGATAAATCTTTGTACAGCGCTGACCGGCCTCACGTTTACGGATAACGGTGATGGCAGCATTACCTTGGAAGACGGGCAAGGAAACGAAACCACCTTTAATGGTGCTCCGGAGACGGTAACCACCCTTGTCAATAACATGGATGGCACTTTCACCTATACGAATGAAGCCGGAAATGAGACCGTCATCAACATCCTGAATACCGATGAACAAACCTTGGGCACCAATGGAAATCCAGGCCATATTGAAATTTTAAATGGCAATAGTGTAGTACTGAACGTTGAGGATGCAGATGCTGACAATCAAAATGAAATTCAAAACCTAGAGTTCAACGGAGGCATTATAAGCCTCTCCGATGATCCCGGGAACACCCAAATTGACCTCAGCAATTACGACAGTGATGCCACCGATGATTTTGATGGCGATTGGTCCTCCCTCACCAACATACCCGCTGATATTGCCGATGGGGATCAAAATACGGTAACCAACTTGGTGCAGGACAATATGACCGGAGCGGTGACCTATACCAACGAATCCGCCGTAGACCAGACGATAGAAATCATTTCCACTGACGCCAACAATCATATTACGGTCGGAAGTGATGGTGGCGCCTATTATGAAAGCCCCATCAAGGCTTTTGGAAAGATAGCACCAAACGGAACCATATTGCGTGCCACGGCAGGAATAACCATTACCAAACTGGCAGGTGCCGGACATTATCGAGTCAATCTTCCATTGGGTATGATGTCCGATGCCAACTACATCATACAAATTGCACAACCCAGTCGCGAAGGCGCAGGAAACGATGACCCCAGCATTGCCTATCTCAATCAATTAGTTTCAAGCTTTGAGGTAATCATAGGGGATAACGACAACGGAGGAACGGATACGGGAAGATTTGATTCGGAATTTATGTTTACGCTTTTGGATCTATGAGGTCGATAATCGTTCATACCAACTCTTACTCCCTCCACAACTGGGTGATGCTTTTTTTGCTTCTGATATTTCAAAAAGGCCTGGCACAGGATGCGCTTCAAAATTTTGGGAACCTTCGTGTTCATGAAAATGGTATGGTCGGTTTTCATACAAACCTCATCAACAATGGACCATTTGACCAAAACCTGGGGTTAGTGGGTTTTTATGGTAACCAAGAGCTGGAAGTTTCGGGCACGGAGCCTGTTGCGTTTTTTGATTTTGAAATCTTTGCTGAAAATGGATTATTGCTATCCAATGGACTACAGGTGAGAAACAATATCAACTTTGTGATAGGAGACTTGATTACCGCAAAAAACAGCTCAAACATTGCCATTGGTTTTGTGGACGATGCATTCTACATTGGTGCAGCAAACACTTCCCACATAAATGGGTATGCCAGCATAACCAATAAAGAGCTATTTACCTTTCCCATAGGTGATGGAACCCGATTAAGGGGTTTGACCTTGGCGTCTTCACAAACCAATGCTATGGCAAAGTCCGCCTACTTCCACGAAGACCCAAACAATCCGTTATCCGTTAATGGACATTTCAACACCAGCAGCAAAGAAAATGAAGAACTCGAAATCAGCAATGTTGAATTTTGGGCCGTAGAAAGCGAGTACCCATCCACAGTCACCATCAAGTGGTTCCCTGACAGTTTTCTAAGCCTGCTTTCCGATAATGCCCAAAAACTTCGGATTGTTGGGTGGAACAAAAGTACGCAACAATGGGAAGATCTTGGGAACACTGCGGTGACGGGTAATTTGGAATCCGGCAGTATCACTTCGGATCTATTTGTTCCCAATCAATATGCCGTGGTCACTTTGGCCGGTATGGAGAACGCCCTGGAAACACTTTCGTTAGCATCCAAGAACTACTTACTAACACCCAATGGTGATGGCGCCAACGATTCTTTTAGACCTATTGATGCGGAAAACAGCCCTAATAACATTCTAAATATTTACAATAGAAACGGGATACTCGTCTACTCAAAAATCAACTATCGCAACGAATTTGATGGAATCTCGAACGTTAACTCCGTTTTTAAGCGGAATAAGGGACTGCCCAGTGGTGTATATTTTTACATCCTTACCCTAAAAGATACGGGCAGTAAGGTAAACGGTTATATTTACATCGCCCGATAGTTTGAACAGGTCCAAAATATCAAATCCACAATTAAAAATACTTCTTAACTTGGTGCAAAATTCGTTTTCATGAAAAGAAGAAACTTTATCAAAACCACCTCGGCTTCTGGATTGGCCTGTGCCCTCCCTCCTCTACTTCCCACGATTCTCGACCCAATTTATTCCACAGAAGAATTAATGGGGAAAGCCAAAATCGAGTTGTTTGGTGAGGGCATCAACCTTAGAAAAGAGGCTTATGAGTCCTTCTTGGAAATGAAAAAAGCTGCCTATTCGGACGGGTTTGACATCAAAATGGTATCCAGTTACCGCGATTTCTTCCGGCAGCGGACCATTTGGGAACGGAAATACCTTGCCTTCACCGAGGAAGATGGCATGACACCCTTGGATGCCATCGACAAAATCATAGAGTACTCCACCATTCCAGGTACGAGCAGGCATCATTGGGGTACGGATATCGACATTATTGATGGCTTCCCAGAAGTTTCCGGAGATGTACTTGAGGCCGACAAATTTGAGGCAGGCGGTCCTTTTGAAGGCTTAAAACAGTGGTTGGATGAAAATTCGACCAAATATGGGTTCTATCTGGTATACACCAACAATCCTAGACGAAGGGGCTTCAAATATGAGCCATGGCATTACAGCTACGCGCCTCTTTCCATTCCCATGCTCACCGAATACCGAAAGTTGAACATTCTGAAATTGCTCCAAAAAGAGGATTTCTTCGGTATCGAACACTTTACCAATAGGTTTGTACGCACCTACATACAGGACAATATTTTGGACATCAACCCCGTATTGCTATAACCGTTTTTTTGTATCTTCCGTTAGCTAGAACACTACACCATGAGAAGAGGAAGTTGGAGGATACGCATCCTTATCGGCTTGGCCATCGTAGCCTTTGCCTTTATTCGCCGCTGCAGCAACCAAGAGGAAAACCCCTATACCGGTAGAACGCAGAACATTGACATGACGGCCGAGCAAGAGATTGCCATAGGGCTACAAAGCGCACCCCAAATGGCACAACAGCACGGAGGGCTCTACCCCGATGAACAGCTACAGGCGTTGGTGGACGCCGTTGGCAACAAACTGGTAAACAACAGTGTGGCCCGTGAGACTCCCTACCAGTACGAATTCCATCTTTTGGCCGATGACAGCACCATTAATGCATTCGCACTTCCGGGCGGACAGATTTTTATCACTTACGCCCTTTTTTCTCAACTGAACGAACCACAACTAGCGGGCGTTTTGGGGCATGAGATAGGCCATGTACTGGGAAGGCATTCCGCCGAACGTATCGCTGAGAGCAGTTTTTGGCAGACCTTGGCCACAGGAGCCTCTGTTGGAGGCGATATGGGCAACCTGGTAGCTGGGATTGGGCAGAACACCTTATTGAAAAATGGAAGGGGCGACGAGCTGGAAAGTGATGAACTGGGTGTCCTTTTTATGATTGAATCCGGGTACGACCCTACCGAGATGATCACCGTCATGGAAATCCTGAAATCGGCCGCAGGCCCAAACAGGGTGCCAGAGTTCCAAAGCACCCATCCCGACCCCGAAAACAGGATAGAAAAAATAAAAGAGGCCATCGAAAAATATTCCGGTCGATAGAATTGGCTGTTTATCGATAAAAAAGGCATTCTGTCTTTTATTCCTTATCTTTGAGTAAACCCGAATCCTACCTACGTTCTCTTAATCTTTTTATGCGGTAAAAAGAGAGAACATATGGGAACACTAGTACACTTTAAAGATCTCTATTTAGAGGCGTTTGACGATTGCAAACCTAGCTTTGTCGTATATTTCTTGAAGGGATATTCGATATTTTGCGCGGTCATGTTGTTCATGGCCTTTTACGCATTTTTGTACAGAGCTTTTACAGGCTTTGAATTCTAAGCCGCGAGACACACTCTTTTGCAAGGACACTATAATTATGTAAAATGAGCAAAGGCCCCATCCGTTTGGATAGGGCCTTTTTCGTTCGACGAATAAACTCCTTTTCTATTTTTTCATAGCAGTTTCCAAAACGGACTGAGCTTCAGTTGCATTGGACATTTTTGCGTACTTCATGGCGGTCATTCCCCCATCGCAGCGCATTTTCAGGTTGGCCCCATTTTCGATGAGTACCTTCAAAACTTCCGCCTTGTTGTACCTAGCGGCATAATGGATAGGAGCCCTTCCCAAAGATTTTTGGTTGACATCCTCCCCTAGTTCGATAAACTTTTTTACAGTGTCCACATCCCCTTGCATCACCGCCTTGCAGAAAGCGCTGAGTTCATCGGGAGCTACCATTTCAAGGTTGACCGTGTTGTTAGTGGCAACAGGTTCGTTGGCAGTAATGCCGCTTAGGGCCAACATGGAAAATGCGGCCACTGTGAAAATTGTTTTTTTCATGATGAATGTTTTTGATTAATGAATTTACTTGTTATAAAAATAGACTTTCAAAAACCCGTCCTGTTACACGATTAACAGTTATATAACTAAATTTTAACTATCCTTCAATTTTAACATAAAATAATTAACAATTCCGCAATTATAATTTTAACAAAAAGCTAGGGCATCCAAGGAGATCATTTTACTTTTGTAGTACAACTTTCAACTATGAACAAAAAGGTTATTCTTATGATTTTGGATGGTTGGGGCAAATCTCCCGATCCAAATGTTTCGGCCATTGAAAAAGCAAACACACCATTCGTTGATTCACTCTATAAAAACTACCCAGATGCGGACTTGCTCACCGATGGCATGAACGTGGGGCTGCCCGAAGGACAGATGGGAAACAGCGAAGTGGGGCACATGAATTTGGGAGCTGGACGTATCGTATATCAAGATCTGGCAAAAATCAACAAGGCCGTAAAAGAAGACACCTTAAAAAACGAACAGGTCCTTAAAGATGCATTCGACTATGCCAAAACCAACAACAAACCCGTCCACTTTTTGGGACTGGTGAGCGATGGTGGGGTGCATAGCCATATCGACCATTTAAAGGCTTTGATCACAGCTGCCGATGAAAGTGGGGTAGAGCACGCCTATATTCATGCCTTTACAGATGGCCGTGATGTAGATCCCAAAAGCGGAAAGGGCTTTTTGGTGGACTTGGACCAATTTTGCGCGGACAAAAAGACCCAACTGGCTTCTGTAATCGGAAGATACTACGCCATGGATCGTGACAAACGCTGGGAGCGGGTAAAAATGGCCTACGACGTGGTCGTAAACGCCGAAGGCGAAAAAACCCAAAACATTGGGGAAGCCATGCAAAAGAGCTATGACGAAGGGGTAACCGATGAATTTATCAAGCCTTTGGTCATGACCGACTCAAATAACGAACCGCTTGCCAAAATCAAGGATGGTGATGTCATCATTTTCTTTAATTTCAGGACTGATAGGGGCCGTGAGCTCACGCAGGCCCTGAGCCAGATGGATTTTCACGAGCAGAACATGCACAAATTGGACCTGTATTATGTGACCATGACCAATTATGACGAATCCTTTAAGGGCATCAAAATCATTTTCAACAAAGAGAACATTAAGGACACTCTCGGTGAAACCCTTGCCAAGCATGGCAAAAAGCAGATTCGAATAGCCGAGACAGAAAAATATCCGCACGTCACCTTCTTCTTTAATGGTGGCCGCGAGGAGCCTTTCGAGGGCGAACAACGGATTCTTTGCCCGTCACCCAAGGTAGCCACATACGACCTCCAGCCGGAAATGAGCGCTTATGACATTCGGGATGCCATCATTCCCGAGCTCAAAAAAGGGGAAGCCGACTTTGTATGCCTCAATTTTGCGAATCCTGACATGGTAGGCCACACCGGGGTTATGGAAGCAGCCATCAAAGCGTGTGAAACGGTTGATGAATGCGCGAAGGACGTTATTACGGCCGGATTGGAAAACGGTTATTCCACCATTGTAATTGCCGACCACGGTAACTGCGACACCATGATCAATCCTGATGGCAGCCCAAACACGGCACATACCACCAATCCAGTTCCTCTGATTTTGGTGGACAAGGACATCAAAGAAGTACAAAACGGCGTTCTGGGGGATATTGCCCCAACCATACTAAAAATGTTGAACGTTCCGCAACCCGAAGCCATGACCCAAAAACCATTGGTTTAGGTCAAATACCTTTAAATCGATAGAATCAATTTATCTTTGCCGCATGATTAAAGTAAAAACAGCAGAGGAAATTGAATTGATGCGCGAAAGCGCATTGGTCGTATCCCGTACCTTGGGTATGTTGGCCAAAGAAATAAAGCCCGGTGCCAACCCCTTGAAGTTGGATAAAATGGCCGAGGACTTCATTCGGGAACAAGGAGCCGAACCTGGCTTTTTAGGAATGTACGATTTTCCGAACACGCTCAACTGGAGCCCTAATGCCCAAGTGGTACATGGTATTCCCGGAAATGAGCCCCTCAAGGAAGGTGATATCATTTCTGTGGATTGCGGTGCCCTAAAAAATGGCTTTTATGGAGACCATGCCTATACCTTTGAAGTAGGCGAGGTAGCAGAAGAAACCAAAAAACTGCTCAAAGTCACCAAAGAATCGCTTTACTTGGGAATAAGGGAATTCAAATTGGGGAACCGCGTAGGCGATGTGGCCTATGCTATTCAAAAATATACCGAAGACCACGGCTATGGTGTTGTCCGGGAGTTGGTGGGTCACGGTTTGGGCCGTGAACTGCATGAAGACCCCCAAATGCCCAATTATGGTAAAAGAGGACGAGGCAAAAAATTTGTCAACGGAATGGTGGTTGCCATTGAGCCCATGATCAACATGGGGACCAAACGTATTAAGCAATTAAGGGATGGCTGGACCATTTTGACTGCCGATGGCAAACCAAGTGCCCACTTTGAACACGATGTTGCCCTGATTGACGGAAAACCAGAACTGTTGTCCACTTTCCAATACATTTACGAAGCTTTGGGCATCACCAGTGATGAAGAGGATGAGTTTCGTAGTAAGAAGTTGGTGCTTTAAGTGAGTTTCTGATAAAATTTGTCAATTCGAGTGATTTTTAGGAGTGAAACGAAGAAAAATTGTATCGAGAATTAAAGTATCAGAACAAAAACTCCAGTTCTCGAACTGACATTTTGCATGCAAAGTTTACCATAGGCAATAACTACTTAATTCGTGTCAAAACTATTTAAATATTTTCTGAATCTAATCCCTCGTCCTTTACTCATCCGATTGAGCTATTGGGTGCGGCCGCTGATTGCCTTTTCCCTAAAGGGAAAAACATATACCGACCCCATCGATGGAAAAAATTTCAGGAAGTTTTTGCCTTACGGATACGAAAATCCTCGTGAAAACGTCCTCTCCCCCTCTACCTTATCCCTGGAAAGGCATCGACTCTTGTGGCTCTATCTCAAAAATGAGACAGACTTCTTTACCAAGCCCATAAAGCTGTTGCACTTTGCACCCGAGCAGGCCTTTTATCAGCGATTTAAAAGGTTAGACCATATTACCTACACTACTACTGATCTGAATTCGCCATTGGCCGATGTAAAAGCGGATATTTGCCACTTACCTTTTGATGACGACACGTTTGATGTCATCTTGTGCAACCATGTGCTGGAGCATATTCCGGATGATGCCAAAGCCATGCAGGAGCTATACCGTGTGATGAAACCGGGGGGTTGGGGCATATTCCAAATTCCGCAGGACCTGAAAAGAGAGCAAACCTTTGAGGACAATACCATTACTGACCGAAAGGAACGGGCACGGATTTTCGGTCAGTACGACCATGTACGCATTTACGGAAGGGACTATTTTGATAAGCTTCGTAGTGTAGGCTTCAAGGTTGAAGAAGTGGATTACACCAATACACTTCCAAAGGAAGATGTAGAAAAGTACCGTTTGGCCAAGGGGGAAATCATCCCACTGGTAAAAAAGTGATTATTGCTTGACCAAGGCTTCAAAGCCAGGGGTAAAAAACTCTTGTGTTGCCCCATTTTTGTCCAAATAGATGATATAGGCTTCAAGTTCGTCATGATTCTGAAGTACATCCTTTGATTCTTCCAGATCCAACGCCATAAAAGTAGTGGCATAAGCATCGGCCACGGCACAGGTCTTGGCAACAACGCTGGTGGCCAATACATTGGAATTTTTGGTATATCCCGATTTCGGGTCGATGGTATGCACAAACTTCTCGCCCGTTTCTGGGTCTACCCTAAATTTTCGATAGTTTCCAGATGATGCCATGGCCACATCCTTTAGGGAAACGATTTGCTTCAGTTGACGTCCTGTTTCCACTTGGGGGTCATCAATACCTACGGTCCATTGCTTTCCAGACACCAAATTAGTTCCCTTGGCCAAGACTTCGCCGCCAACTTCAACAAGATAATTCTTAATGCCTTTTTGGTCGAGCATAGCTCCCAATCGATCAATGGCATAGCCTTTGGCCACAGCATTGAAATCGAAACGGATGGATGGATGTTCCTTAGTTATGGTATTGTCTATATTCAGTTTCACTTTTTCCCATCCTACATATTGCAACAAGCTGTCCACACGAAGGCTATCAAGCTCTATCTGCTCCCCTGGTCCAAAGCCCCATGCGTTTGCCAAAACACCGATGGTAGGGTCAAAATAACCGTTTGAAGCCTTATGGACCTCAGTGGATACCTCAAAAACCTCCCTAAACATATCATCTACCTGAATGGTGGAGTCCCCAGCATTGATTTTTGAAATATCAGAATCAGGAATATAGGTAGACATAGACTGGTTAAGCACCTGAAACACCGAATCAATTTCTTGTTGGTAGTCCAACTCCTCATCCGCAATATAGATGATGGAGTAGGTGGTTCCCAAGGCATTGCCCCACGATTGGTTTTTGATGTGCTCTTTGGGTGTACAACTTGCCAAAAAAAGCACCATCAACACTAAAGTAATCGGTTTATGCTTCATCTATATTTCAATTAATCCTTGATAATCCACCACATATTCCTCGTTCAGATACAACGGCTCGGTCCTATCCGCCGCATTGGAAAGGCCCACGCCCGCAAAGTAGGTTCTTGCCTCGAACTTTTCTGCATGGTTCTTGACTTTCTGCATCAATTCCTTATCATATTCCCTGGGATTGAATGGAAATTCCACATTACGCACTACAATGAAGTGTAGTATCTTTTCTTTAAGACACACATATTGAGGATTTTTTTTGAGTTTACTGTTGATGGCCATAAACTCAAATCCATCCGCTTCCAGTTCCCTGCCCACAATGTTCATGGCCAAGTTATGAAGTTCCTGCTCTGTTAATTCTCTTCCCATACCTAACAAAAAAACCGATGCTGGGAGCATCGGTTTGGTTTTATATTCCCTCTCGACAATGCTCGAGGTGCTACATCATCTTGATTTCTATCCACCAAAGTCATCAAATCTGATATTCTCATCTGGAATACCAAAGTCCTCGCCCATTTTTTGAACGGCCTTGTTCATCAATGGAGGTCCACAGAAATACAATTCGATGTCCTCAGGGGTTTCGTGATGGTTTAGGTAGTTATCGATAACGCAGTTGTGGATAAATCCAACAAATCCGTCGCCTTCCTCATCATTGATATCTTTCTTCACCTTCCAGTTATCCTCTTCCAATGGCTCAGAAAGTGCCATATAGAATTTAAAGTTGGGGAATTCCTTCTCCAATTGCTTAAAGTGGTCGATGTAAAACAGCTCTCTCTTGGAACGTCCTCCGTACCAATAGGTCACTTTTCTATCCGTTTTCAGCGTCTTGAACAAATGGTACAAGTGTGAACGCATCGGGGCCATACCGGCACCACCACCTACGTATAGCATCTCTGCTTCGGATTCGTTGATAAAGAATTCACCGAACGGGCCAGAAATGGTTACAGGATCGCCTTCTTTCAAACTAAAGATGTAAGAGGATGCAATACCTGGGTTTACGTCCATCCATCCGTTTTTGTTACGATCCCATGGTGGGGTCGCGATACGGACATTCAACATAATTTCTCTTCCTTCCGCAGGGTAAGAAGCCATAGAATAGGCTCTCTCAACCGTCTCAGGGTTCTTCATGACCAATGGCCACAAATTGAATTTATCCCATTCCGCTTGGAACTTGTCTGGAGTTTCATGCTCCTCAGGGTGGGCGGTGATATCAATATCCGAATATTTTACCTCACATGGGGGTATTTCAATTTGGATATATCCACCAGCCTTGTAGTTCATATCCTCTGGGATTTCCACTACAAATTCCTTGATAAAAGAGGCCACGTTATAATTACGTACCACTTTGGCATCCCATTTTTTGATACCGAACACCTCTTCTGGAATCGTAATTTCCATATCCTGCTTTACTTTGACCTGACAGGCCAAACGCGCTCCTTCTTGCAATTCCTTTTTGGAAAAATGAGGAGTTTCCGTAGGAAGCGCCTCTCCTCCACCGGAGAGCACATGGCACTCGCACTGGATACAAGTTCCACCACCACCACAGGCGGATGGCAAGAATATTTTTTGATTACCCAAAGTGGACAACAACGATCCACCAGAACCCACTTCCAACTCTTTTTCGCCATTAATGGTAATGGTTACGGGGCCAGATGGTGATAATTTTTCCTTAGTGAACAGCAACAATGCCACCAACACTAACAACAAAACAAGAAATGCAACTACTGTTATTAAGATAGTACCTCCGGTACTTGCGGCTAATATCATCTTTTATTTGTTTAAGGCTTCGTTATAAGAGATTGCTTTTTCGTCTTCCTCAATCTCCTTTTTAATTTCTTTTTCCTTTTGGGTCTCCGCAGTGGTGCTTTGGGTCTCCTCTGGTGGTTCGTTATCCCCGGTAAGCATACCACCGAAGCTTTGGAAACCGATTCCCATCAAACCTGTTATGATAAAGGTAATGCCCAATCCGCGCAAGGGTGCGGGCACATTGGAGTAACGAATCTTTTCACGGATGGCGGCAATGGCCAAAATAGCCAAGAACCAACCAATACCGGAGCTGATTCCGTAGTTCAATGCCAAACCGATGTTAGGGATATCCCTGGTCTGCATGAACAAAGACCCCCCAAGAATGGCACAGTTTACCGCAATCAATGGCAAAAAGATACCCAAGGAGTTGTACAAGGATGGAGAAAATTTCTCCACTACAATTTCTACCAGCTGAACCATCGTCGCGATAGTTGCAATAAAAAGAATGAAGGACAAAAAGCTTAGGTCATAATCGGCATATTCAGGACCCAACCATACCAAAGCTCCATCTTGAAGCAAATATTTGTCCAACAACCAGTTCAATGGTACGGTAACACCCAATACGAATATTACGGCTGCCCCCAAACCTACGGCTGTGGTCACTTTTTTGGATACGGCCAAATAGGAGCACATGCCCAAAAAGACCGCAAACACCATATTGTCTACGAAGATTGATCTAAAAAATAATTCTAAATGCTCTAACATGCTTCCTCAGTTTATGCTTCTTCAATTAATGCCCTGTTTCTGGAACGTTGCACCCATATAATGATTCCTACGACAATCAGGGCTGCAGGCGGTATAATCATAAAACCGTTGTTCTCGTATCCGATGGAGTACAATCCGGTTTTGGCGATGGGGTCTCCAAGCACTTTGATTCCGAACAATGTCCCAGAACCTAAAAGTTCCCTAAAGAAACCAACGATTACAAGGATTACACCATATCCCAACGCGTTTCCGATCCCATCAAGAAAAGCTCTTCTTGGTCCGTTTCCGAGTGCAAATGCCTCAAAACGTCCCATAATAATACAGTTGGTAATGATAAGCCCAATAAATACGGACAAGGTTTTACTAAGGTCGTAAGCGAATGCCTTCAACACTTGATCCACAATAATTACCAAGGCGGCAACAACCACCAACTGGACAATAATCCTGATTTTGGAAGGGATAATATTCCTGATCAATGATATGACCACGTTACCTACTCCCATTACAAACAATACGGATATCGCCATCACTACCGAAGCTTTCAATTCTGCGGTAATCGCCAAGGCAGAACAGATACCCAATACCTGAATGGTAATGGGGTTGTTATCGGCCAACGGGTCTTTTATAAGATTTGCATCTTTTTTTGATAGTAGCGCCATATTAATTGGATCTAATAGTTTGTAAATAAGGTTTGTAAAGCTTCAAGCTCTCTTTGATCATGGCGCTTACCCCGTTTCCGGTAATGGTAGCACCTGCCAAGGCATCCACTTCATTGTCTTCTTTATTTTCGTTAAGGGGGTCATTGTTTCCTTTGGCCACCTGTACACCTTCGTAAGTATCCCCGTCCATTACGGATTCTCCTTTGAAGTCATCCATAAAGAAACGTTGGTTAATGTTGGAACCGAGTCCGGGCGTTTCTCCTTTGTGATCAAAAAAGACCCCTTTGATTTCCATATTCTCACCAACGGACATGTATCCCCAAATAGCATCCCAAAGTCCTTTACCGTACATAGGGATGATATAATATTTCTCACCGTCCTTTTCTCCGACCAAGAGCGGAAGTTCTGCGTTTCCACCGCTTTTGGCTTCAGCAAGTGCCTTCTCTACGTTGATCAAATAGGCGTTGTCCCTTTCAACCACTTGGGAACCGTCCCATACCAATTGTTGGGTGATGTATTTTGAAAATGCGCCCTCTACCTCGGAAGTAGGCACAAAAGAAACATCTCCATCGCCTTCATTCTCATTGACACCCATGGCATAAAGGATGTTCTGTTGCTTTTCAAAGCGCACGTTCTCATCTATCATTGGCTTAAGGCCGGACGCAACAAAAGCAAGGAGCGATCCGACAACAACAACCATTAGCACTGCAAAAATTACAGTATAGCCATTCTTTTCTGTATTGACTGCCATAATTACGCTGTTTCCGTTTTTAGTGAATCAACCTCATCCGAAGCTTTGGGATAGATGGTTGCGGTTTTCAATCTCTTCAATCTCTTTTTGATATTGCCCTTCACCACGTAGTGGTCGATGGTAGGTGCAAATACGTTCATCAATAGGATGGCCAAGAATACGCCTTCTGGATACCCTGGGTTGAACACCCTGATCATGACGGACAGAAATCCGATGAAGAATCCGTAGTACCATTTTCCTTTATTGGTCTGTGAACCCGTTACCGGGTCGGTTGCCATGAAAACGATACCGAAAGCCAAACCTCCTACGATCAAATGCTGCCAGAAGGGGAAGCTCATCAAAGTGTAGAACTTGCTGTATTCGGGAAGCCATCCAGCGTACACAATACCATTAAAGATAAGTCCCATGGCCAAGGCACCGATTACGGCACTCACCATGATGCGCCATGACGCTATCTTGGAAAAAATCAAGAAGAGTCCTCCCAAAAGAATCAACAAGGTGGATGTTTCACCCACTGAACCTGGGATAAATCCGTAGAACATATCTGCCAAGGAATAGGAATAGTCCGAGCCTTGCGCCAAGGACCCAAGAATGGTCTCTCCAGAAATGGCGTCGGCAGTGCCTGCTCTTTCCACCGCTTCGTGTACCCAAACTTTGTCACCACTCATCCAAGTTGGATAGGCGAAGAACAAAAAGGCTCTAATCGTCAATGCGGGATTTAAAATATTCATTCCGGTGCCTCCGAACACTTCCTTACCGATAACAACGCCAAATACAACGGCAATGGCCAACATCCAAAGTGGAGTATCAACCGGCACAATCAAAGGAACCAACATACCTGTCACCAAGTATCCTTCCTCTACCTCGTGTCCCTTGATTACGGCAAACAAGAATTCGATGGCCAAACCGACACCGTAGGAAACAATGACCAACGGCAATACGGTGGTAACTCCAACCCAGAAATTGTCCCAAGTCAAGAAATGCTCGAATAGGGAGAAATTCTCAGGAAAACCGTTGATTGCCGAATAATGTTGATATCCTGCGTTGAACATTCCAAACAACAAACAGGGCACCAACGACAAAATAACGGTGTTCATGGTGCGTTTCAAATCGTCAGCGGCACGAACGTGAGCTCCCGAATGGGTCGTTTCATTGGGAGTATAAAGAAAAGTATGCAGTGCGTTAAAGGCCGGGGCCATTTTTTTGCCCTGATACTTAAGTTTTAACTGATGTAATTTTTCTTTCAAAGCCATATTATCCTAATTCTTTTTGTAACAAATCCAATCCTTCCCTGATTATTTGTTGGTGCGGTTGTTTTGAAATACAGATGAATTCCGTCAAAGAGAAATCCTCAGGGGCCACTTCATAAAGGCCCAATTGTTCCATTTCGTCCAAATCCTTTACCATGCAGGCCTTTAACAATTGAAGCGGGTAGATATCCATTGGAAAAACCTCCTCATACCTTCCCGTTACCACGAAAGCCCTGTGCTCGCCATTGGTATTGGTATCTAAATCGTATTTCTTTTTGGGCTGCAACCAAGAAAAGGTCAATGCCCTTGTGGACGATATTTTATCGAAAACCGGCTTGTTCCATCCAAAAAACTCATAATCGTCTCCTTCTGGAATGGCTGTAACCGTATTGTTATAAAAGCCCAAATATCCTTCGGTATTGGTTTTGGTACCTGTCAGCACATCGCCATTGATCAACCTGTACCTATCTTCCGTTACGCCACTGGCATATAAAAAGGTAGAGATTTCAGCACCAATCTTGGTCCTGTAGTATTTCGGTGCTTTGATCACTGAACCAACCAACGCAACTATTCGCTCAGCATTGAATTTACCTGTCAGCAAAAGCTCACCCAACATCACAACGTCCTGCGGTGAAAGGGTCCAAACTACCTCCCCTTTGTTGATGGGGTCTATTTTATTGATCTGTGTGCCTACCAATCCTGCTGGGTGTGGACCTGTGATTCTATGAAGCTCAACTCCTTTTAAATCAACAAAAGGTGACCTTGCATTGCCCTTCCCAACTGTCACATGGATTTTTCCAGGGGTCATTTTGCTCAATCCCATTATTGCAGCTTGGATTTCCTGCTCCTTGCCCCTTAAGGCAAAATCCGGATCGGCCTCCAAAGGAGCCGTGGAATAGGCAGAAATAAAAATAGCTTTGGGAGTGGCACTGGGATCAGCGATTACATCGTAAGGCCTTTGCTTGATAAAGGGCCATCCACCACACTGTAAAAGGTAGGATTTAATGGCCTCACCATCGGCCGTATCCAAATCCGGCACCTTGTTGATCATGTACTGCTGTTCCTTATCGGCAAGAATCTTTAGCGTTAAGATTCGCCTCCTAGCCCCCCTTACGATTTCCACAAGTTCTCCGCTGACAGGGGAAACGAAATGCATGTCTTCGTTGTTCTTGTTATAAAAGATGGGCTCGCCAGCTTTTATCTCTTCACCTTCCTTAATCAACATTTTTGGAGTGATTCCGTGGAAATCATCTAAGTTCAGGGCATATACGTTACTCGCAACGGCATTGGCTATAGTCTGCTCTGCTGCCCCGACGAGGTTGATGTTCAACCCCTTTTTAATCCGGATGTCTTTAGACATATTATTGTAGACCTTAGGTTATCAAAATCGAACGCAAAAATAGCACTAAAAGGATTGTTTTCATAATAATTAACTATAAAATTGGGATTATAACGAGCTTACTTCATCGAGCACAGTTTTTGTTTAACTTTACCACAAAATAGTGTCCCAGATGCGTTTAACCTACATTTTAGTTCTTTTCGGTTTGATGGCCCAACCAACTTTTGGTCAAGTGATGGAGGAGGTGGAGCCACCAGAGAATATCAAATCGATTGTTTTCAAGGGGCCGACGGAAGATCAATTTCCCGTCATACAACTGGGCGAGCCCATCACCTTGGAATTCGACGACCTGCTGGCCAATGAACAGGACTACTATTACAAAATCTTTCATTGCGATTACGATTGGACACCTTCCCAATTGTTAAAATCCCAATATCTGGACGGAGCGGACAACCAGCGTATTATCGACTACGAAAACAGCTATACCACCCTACAGCCCTATTCCAACTATCGACTCACCATTCCCAATCAAAACGTAAGGTTGAGGGTTAGCGGCAACTACGTACTGGAGGTATACAACAGTTATGGCGACCTTCAGTTTTCCAGAAGGTTTGTGGTTTACCGCAATGTGGTGAACGTTTCTGGCGTAGTGAAACGATCTAGGGACTTCAATTTCATCAACACCAAGCAAGTTGTGCAATTTACCATCAACACCGCTGGTTTCAACGTGGTCAATCCAAAGCGGGAAATCAAGGTGGCCATCATACAGAACCACCAATGGCCCACGGCACTCTACAACATACCGCCCCAATTCACCATTGGTACCGAACTCGTGTATCGTTACAATGAAGAAACCAGTTTTTTTGGGGGCAACGAATACCTTAATTTTGACACAAAAGACCTCAGGTCGCCCACTTTTGCCATTTCCAAGATTGAAATGAGGGAGGTGTACCACCACTACCTGTTCACGAATCAATATCGTTTCGACCAAGAATACACCTACTTTCCCGATATCAATGGGGATTTTGTGGTCAGGACAATGCAAGGAGAGGATGTTTCCCGTGAAGCGGAATATTCCAAAGTGCACTTTAGTCTACCCTACAGTAACTTGATTGGATTGGATGATGTGTACGTTATCGGAAAGTTCAACAACTATGCACTTTCGGAGGAGAACAAAATGACCTTTAATGAAGAAAGCGGGAAATTTGAAGTGACCCTGCCCATTAAACAAGGGTTTTACAATTATAAATATGTAGTGCAGCGCGAAGACGGCACCCTAGAACCCAATTTGGTCAGCGGCAATTTCCATTTTACCGAAAACAACTATCTCATCTTGGTGTACTACCGTGATTTTGGTGAAATGTACGATAGTATAATAGGTATAGGCTCCGTAAACTCCCAAAATATCAGCAATTAATTATCTTTACCCTATCCTTATCTAAATTATATGGCCAAAAAGGGTGGGTTGATTACCAAAGGACGGTACGAACTAAAGTTCCGTGGCGTGGAATGCTTAAACTGCGGCCACCCATTGGACATTAGTGACAGGTACTGCCCCAATTGCTCCCAGGCCAACAGCACCAAAAAACTAACGCTTAAGGATTTCTTGGACGAGTTCTTCTCCGGGCTGATCAACTACGACTCCAAACTGCTAAAAACCCTTTCCGCCCTTTTACTTAGGCCGGGTAGCATCACAAAGGATTATGTAAATGGCAAACGGATCACCTACACCAATCCTTTCCGCTTTTTGTTGAGCTTGGCCTTTCTCTACTTTTTGATGTTTACTTACAACAATAATTTTACGGGTTTGGACAAGGCCGCACGGGAATTCGACGGGAATATTTATGGCGGCTCCCCCATCAGTTTTGATGTGGACTCCGGCAATTTTGAAGTGGACAGCACGGCGCTCGAAGAACAGTCCGATAAGACCAAAAACATGTTGGACTCCTTAAAGAAAACAAATCCCGGTGTTTTGCTGGGCATGAACAAGTTGGACTCCATTAAGGAAGCCGACCCAAAATTGTCCGAACAGCTCCAATACATGGACTCCATCGGGGTGTTTGTGCAAAGTGCACAGCGCAAAGAAAGGAAAAAGGATTCCTTGATGCAGGCGGACCCTAGGGCCTATTTTAAAAGTTTGGGGAATGGGTCGGGGCTGGAAAACTTCTCCAAAAAAGCGGAGTTTTTCGGCTATTTCATCAAACAGGACACACTGTATAGTTTTGATGAGGCACGGGAAAAATATGGCGTTGAAGAAACCACGACCAACAAAATGGCCTTTAACTTTTCCAACAGCATCTGGAAGATTATGAGCTCGCCCGGAAGATGGATCAACAATACCATTTCCAAGCTTCCTTTCATCATATTTTTCTTTATGCCTGTGTTCACCGTCTTCATTTGGTTGGTGTACATCAGAAATAATAATACCTACACCGATCATCTTATCTTTAGTTTCCACAATCAATCGCTCTTATTTATCTTGCTCATCCTTAGCCTTACATTGGATACCATTTTCAACTGGAACAGCTCGGGAATCTTTTTGTTGATTTTTGGCATTTACCTGTACAAGGCCATGCGAAAATTCTACGGACAGGGAAGATTTAAAACTATTGTGAAATACATTTTCCTGAATACCATTTTCATGATATTGGCCTTTTTGACCATTATCGTGACGTTCACGGGAAGTGTCTTTACCTATAATTGATATGTTTACACAGGTCACCAAAGGAATCAAAGTTTCGGTCCGCACCACTTTTGAGGGCACCTTCTTCAAAAACTACAAGGTGCACTATGCGTTCGGCTATACCATTTGCATCGAAAACCTCAGCAAGGATACCGTACAGCTCACCGCAAGGCATTGGGATGTGTTCGACGCCCTTAAGGAAATGGAGACCATTGACGGCGAAGGTGTTATCGGCCGAAAACCGGTAATAAAGCCGGGTGGTTCCCATACCTACAGTTCAGGTTGCCTTTTGGCGTCGCCCGTAGGAGCCATGCGTGGTCACTACCACATGGTCAACTTTACCAACGCCAAGGAGTTTGAAGTGGACATTCCCACTTTCAAGTTTGCGGCGCCGTTCGCGATAAACTAGTACTGCTCATTTTATATTCCCTACAGGTTTCACTACCTTTGATAGAATTGTAAAACACTAAAAAGACATTTCTATGGGAAAAGGATTTTTTCAAGTTCCGACGGCTTACAACGAACCTGTATTGAGCTATGCTCCAGGTTCTCCCGAACGAGAAGAAGTACTGAATCAATATAAGGCATTCTACAACCAAAAAGTGGACATTCCACTTTATATCGGTAGCGAAGAGATAAAGACGGGCAATACCAAGCCTCTCTCTCCTCCCCACGACCATAAGCACATATTGGGGCATTACCACTTGGCGGAAAAAACTCATGTGGAAAAGGCCATTTCCAACTGTTTGGAAGCAAGAAAGCAGTGGGCCGACCTGACTTGGGAACAGCGCGCCGCCGTTTTTCTGAAGGCTGCCGAGCTGATTGCAGGACCCTACCGCCAAAAAATGAATGCCGCCACCATGCTGGGGCAATCCAAAAATATTTATCAGGCCGAAATCGACTCCGCCTGCGAAATTGTCGACTTTTTGCGTTTCAACGTAGAGTACATGTCCCAGATTTACGGGGAGCAACCCGAATCGTCCGAAGGCGTTTGGAACCGCGTAGAGTATCGTCCGCTGGAAGGATTTGTTTACGCCATCACCCCGTTCAACTTTACCGCCATCGCCGGAAACCTTCCCGCAAGCGCGGCCATGATGGGCAACGTAGTAGTTTGGAAACCAAGTGATAGCCAAATCTATTCCGCCAAAATCATTGTGGATGTGTTCAAGGAAGCTGGACTGCCCGACGGGGTCATCAACGTGGTGTACGGAGACCCGGTCATGATTTCCGATACGGTACTTGCAAGCCCAGATTTTTCTGGGATTCACTTTACGGGCTCTACGGATGTTTTTAAATCCCTTTGGAAACAGATTGGAAACAACATCCACAACTACAAAACCTACCCAAGAATTGTTGGCGAAACTGGAGGCAAGGATTTCATCATTGCCCACCCAACGGCAAAACCACAACAAGTGGCCACCGCCATTACCCGAGGGGCATTCGAGTTCCAAGGACAAAAATGTAGTGCGGCATCAAGGGTATACCTGCCCAAGTCCACAGCCAATGAAATCTTGGAATTGGTCAAAAAGGATATTACTTCGTTCAACAAACCTGGGTCACCCGAGGACATGAGCAATTTTATTACCGCCGTAATCCATGAAGGCGCTTTCGATAAATTGGCGAAGTACATCGACAAGGCCAAAACAGATAAAGATGCCGAGATTATTGCCGGAGGAAATTACGATAAATCCGTAGGTTACTTTATTGAGCCAACGGTAATCCTGACCACCAATCCGCAGTATGAGACCATGTACACCGAGCTTTTTGGCCCTGTGGTCACCGTATATGTGTATGAGGACAAAGACTGGAGCGAAACCTTGAAATTAGTGGATGGCACCTCTGAATATGGTTTGACGGGAGCTGTCCTATCAGGCGACCGCTACTCCATCGACGAAGCCACGAAAGCATTGCAGAATGCGGCCGGTAACTTCTACATCAACGATAAACCTACGGGGGCCGTTGTGGGACAACAACCCTTCGGCGGAGCACGGGCTTCCGGAACCAATGATAAAGCCGGATCTATGCAGAATTTGCTCAGATGGGTTTCCCCTAGATTGATCAAGGAAACTTTTGTGACTCCTGAAGATTATCGATATCCATTTTTGGGATAACCTCAAAAACCATTAATTTAAAAGCCGTCATCAAAACATGACGGCTTTTTTGTTCAACATAATTCACTAGATACATGCCCAGACCCTATATTTTGGCCGAGACCAATTGGAAACACTTAAAAAACGAATCCTTCGACCTTGCCATACTGCCTTGGGGCGCCACAGAAGCCCATAACTATCACCTCCCCTACGCCACCGATGTCATCGAAGGAACCTCAATTGCCGAGGAATCGGCACGTATTGCATGGGAAAAAGGGAGCAAGGTGGTTGTGCTACCTACCATTCCATTTGGGGTGAACACGGGGCAGTCGGATATCTACTTGGACATGAACCTGAACCCAAGTACCCAATTCGCCATTTTGAAGGACATCCTTACCGTGCTGGACCGTCAGGGCGTAAAAAAGTTCATGATCCTGAACAGTCATGGCGGAAACAATTGGAAAGCTATCGTGCGGGAATTGGGACTTCTTTTTCCTGAAATGTTCCTTTGCGTCACCAACTGGTTTAAACTCGGCAGTGAATCCGGGGTGTTTGAACTACCAGGAGACCATGCCGATGAAATGGAGACCAGCTTGATTCTGCACTTGACCCCTGAACTGGTATTGCCCAGAGAAGATTGGGGAAGCGGCAAGGAATTCAAGAACAACATAAAAGCCTTTTCCGAAGGATGGGCCTGGACCGAACGCCCTTGGTCCAAAATAAGTGAAGACACCGGAGTCGGCAACCCTAGCAAGGCAACAGCTGAAAAAGGAGAAGTGTTCTTTAACATGGTCTGCGCCAAAATGGGACAACTTTTAGTGGATATCGCAGAAGCAGATATCAACACCTTGTACGATTAGCATATCTACCTGAAATACAAACCGTTGACCATCAAAAACCATAAGAATGATGACTCCAATGTAATTTATATGTAAATTTAACGTTAACTAATTGTAAACTAAATGTAATGTGTCTATCTTTACATTTTAAAATCAATTTGTTATGACAGCAGGAATAAACGCATGGGGAAAATTGATGATCAAAAAGTATCAGCAATTATGGCAATATGCCAAGGACTACGCCAGAAAATGTAGATTGGTGTATAAGAGGATGTACAGTATTTAACTAACCCTTATACTTTTGGGGCAAGTACACCACTTTTTTGGTCTCAAAAAACTCCTCTTCAAAATATTCATTCAAATCGAATACTTGGACGGTCTCATAACCTTTTAACTCTTCGGTAAGGTCGCCGCCTTTAAGGTAAAGTATGCCATTTTTTCGCTGGTGGGAGGATTCTTTTTTGATTTTTCCCTTGGTCCAGTGCACAAAGGTGGGCATAGCGGCCACCGCCCTGCTTACAATAAAATCGAACTGGCCCGGAATCTCCTCTACCCTGGAATGGTAGGTTTTCACATTCTGCAATCCAAGTCCCTCAACGACCTCATCCACCACTTTGATTTTTTTTCCAATGGCGTCCACAAGGGTGAATTTCACGTTTGGAAATAGTATGGCCAGGGGAATACCGGGAAAGCCACCACCAGTGCCCACGTCCAAAATCTGGGAACCTTCGTTGAACGTTTGAATTTGGGCAATCCCAAGGGAATGAAGCACATGGCGCAGATAAAGCTCATCAATATCCTTTCTGGAAACCACATTTATTTTTTGGTTCCAATCCTTGTACAACGCTTCCAGTTTGGCGAACTGCTCTTGTTGTTCATTGTTGAGCGTCGTAAAATATTTAAAGACAAGTTCCGCTTTCATCTACAACCATTATTTTTGACAAAACTAATACTTTTAACGACCTTAACACCGTTCTAACATAACCTTGTTAACCTAAAGAAGCATTTTAGTTACCTTTGTAAAAATTTTTTTTATGAATACGAATACCATCCGGTTTTCACGAAAGGATTCCGCACAATTTTTCAGAACATTGAACAAAAGAGTGAACGAATACTTCAAAGAAAATAACCTCAAGAAAACCGGGAACTGGAAACTTCACTTGAAAACGATAGTGATGTTCGCCATTTTTTTGACCCCCTATTTTTTAATGTTGACCCTGGATTTACCCTTTTGGGGCTATTTGTTACTTTCCATAACCATGGGTGTGGGAATGGCCGGAGTGGGAATGAACGTGATGCACGATGGTAATCACGGAGCCTACTCCAACAAAAAATGGGTAAACAAGCTCATGGGCAGCAGCATTTACATTTTGGCCGGAAATGTGTACAACTGGCAAGTACAGCATAATGTGCTGCACCACACCTACACCAACATCCATGAACACGATGAGGACATGGAAGCAGGAAGGATCTTAAGGTTCTCCAAGCATGCCGAATGGAGAAAGCACCACAAATTTCAACACTACTATTCCATTTTGCTTTATGGTCTATTGACCTTTAACTGGGCCATCACCACAGATTTCCAACAGATGTACCGTTACATGAAACGGAAATTGAGCTATGGTAAACTGCCCAATCCAGTCATCAACTGGAGTACTTTGGTCATAACAAAAGTGATTTACATAACCATTTGGATCGTGCTACCATTGATTTTTGTAGACATTGCCTGGTGGCAGGTACTTCTTGGATTCTTTATCATGCACTATGTGGCAGGAGTTATCCTAAGCGTTGTTTTCCAATTGGCACACATTGTGGATCATGCGGACACACCGCTTCCCGATGAAGCCGGAAACATGAAAAACACTTGGGCCATCCACCAATTGTTTACCACCGTGAATTTTGGCACCAAGAACCGCATCGTAAACTGGTTTACCGGTGGATTGAACCATCAGGTGGAGCATCACATCTTCCCGAACATTAGCCACATCCATTACACAAATATTTCCAAAATTGTGAAACAAACGGCACGGGAATTCAATTTGCCATACCACGAGTACAAAACTACCAGAAAAGCTATAATTTCGCACTTCAAACATCTGAAGGAGCTGGGCAAAAATCCAGCCGTTCAGTACCAGTAAAAAGAAGCACTAATGAGCAACCATCTATCTGACAGGATCAAAAACATGTCCACGTCAGCAACTTTGGCCATGGCCGCCAAAGCACGGGAATTACGAAATGAAGGAAAGGATATTATCGGCTTGAGCTTGGGGGAACCCGATTTCAACATTCCCGATTTTATCAAGGATGCCGCCAAACAGGCCATCGATGAGAATTATAGCAGCTACACACCAGTAGATGGATATGCAGAGCTAAAGACCGCCATTTCCAATAAGTTCAAAAGAGATAATAATCTTGATTATAAGCCTAACCAAATCGTGGTTTCCACAGGAGCGAAGCAATCGCTGTTCAATGTGGCCATGGTGGTTCTGAATCCAGGGGACGAGGTGATATTGCCTGCACCCTACTGGGTAAGCTATAGCGATATCGTAAAATTGGCCGAAGGTGTTCCAGTGGAAGTCCTTACCCAAATCGATACCGATTTTAAAATGACGCCCGAGCAATTGGAAGCGGCCATCACCCCCAAAACAAAAATGCTCTGGTTCAGTTCGCCATGCAACCCCAGTGGTTCAGTGTACAGCAAGGAAGAATTGGAAGGTTTGGCAGAAGTACTTAAAAAGTATCCAAACATTTATGTGGTCTCCGACGAGATTTACGAACACATCAATTTTGCTGGCGGACACGTAAGCATAGCCGGGATTGATGGCATGTATGAAAGAACGGTGACCGTGAACGGCGTATCCAAAGCCTTTGCCATGACAGGCTGGAGGATTGGGTACATTGGTGCCCCCGAATGGATTGCCAAGGGATGTACCAAACTACAGGGACAGGTGACCAGTGGTGCAAATGCCATTGCCCAACGTGCTGTAATCACCGCTTTGGAAGCGCCCGTAAGCAAAATCAAATACATGATTGACAAGTTCCATGAAAGAAGGGACCTTGTGCTTCAGCTCTTGGGAGAAATTGATGGGTTCAACCTAAACGTACCAGAAGGAGCATTTTATGTATTCCCCGATATTTCGGCATTCTTTGGAAAAAGCATGAATGGAGTGACCATCAATAATGCCTCGGATTTTTCGCTCTATTTGTTGGAACACGCCAATGTGGCCACCGTTACAGGGGAGGCGTTTGGAAATCCAAATTGCATCCGCATTTCCTACGCAGCATCAGAAAATGAATTGAAAGAAGCCATTAAGCGTATCAAAGACGCCTTGAGCTAATTGAGAATATAAATACCAATTAAAGGACCTTAGCTTTGGCTAGGGTCTTTTTTTTGGATACAATTCAGACCATAATTTCCACTGCATATCCTTAAAATAAAACGATTGGGTTTTTATTATGATTCCTTCTCCTTGACCTTTGCTATATTTACTCTGAACAGGGATGTTCCCCAAATAACTGTATCACTTAACTCATAGTTTTAGTTTCAACTGCTATGTACCATAAAATTATACTTTCATTGTTTTTGATGCTGATGAGCATCGACTGCGGAGCGCAAGTCTTTGGAAAGGTTACCAACTCGGAACAAGAGCCTCTCCCGTTTGTCAATATCTATATCGAAGGTACTCTTAATGGAACCACTACCAATGATGCCGGGACGTATCAATTGCCTTTCTCTTCCGGCCAAGAGCAAACCATCGTTTTTAAATACTTGGGCTACAAGACAGAAAAAAGAACCCTTGCAGCCAATCAGAACAGCGTTGAATTGGATATGGTACTCCAAGAGGAGAGTGTACAATTGAGCGGAATTGAAGTGAATGCCAAAGAAAATCCCGCCAATTACATCATTCAAAAAGCCATTGAAAAAAGAGCCAGCATTAAAGAACAGTTGACCAACTATACCGCAAGTTTTTATTCCAAAGGATTGATACGCATCGAGGGTGCTCCCGAACGAATCCTAGGTCAGGATTTGGGGGATTTTGGAGGAGGACTGGATTCTACACGAACGGGTATCGTATATCTTTCCGAAACTGTTTCCAATATTGCAAAAAAAGACAAAGATTTTACCGAGACCATTGTAGCCTCCAAGGTGGCAGGAGACGACAATGGATTTAGTTTCAACGCGGCCTCCGATGTTGATTTCTCCCTATACGACAACTCCTTTTCGCTCGGAGGTGCCACCCAGTTGGTATCGCCCATAGCTGAAAATGCCTTTAATTACTACAACTACGAATTGGCAGGCACCTTTTATGAAGATGGAAATATCCTGATCAACCAAATAGAAATCACACCAAAGCGGGAGCAGGACAAGACCTTTAGTGGTACCATCTACATTGTAGAAAACGACTGGTCCATTTACGCTGCCGACCTTCAAACTACTGGACAGCAAGCACAGATTATTCCTGTGGACACTTTTTTTCTGAAACAACGCTTCAATTACTCCCCCAAACAAAAGCTATGGCTCAAAGTATTGCAAAGTCTGGATTTTAAATACTCCATTTTGGGCTTTAGAGGCGATGGTCGATTTACAGCAGCCTATAAGGATTATGACCTTGAGCCCAATTTGACCAAATCAGACTTTACCAATAAAATCTTGGATTTTGAGGAAAACGCCAATAAAAAAGACTCACTATACTGGTCAAGTCTACGCCCTGTTCCATTGACACAGGAGGAAAAAAAGGATTATCTCAAAAAAGATAGCATTCAAGTTATCCGGAAATCCGAACAATATTTGGATTCGATAGATGCGAAGGGCAATCGATTTAAATGGTCAAACCTATTTTTGGGCTATACCTACAGCGATACCTTCAATGAAACCTATTATGTGGTGGTGTCGCCAATTCAGAATCTATCTTTCAACACGGTGCAAGGATGGCATGGCTCGCTAACACTGGATTATATAAAATTAAATGAGGAAAAGGGCAGCCGCTTTAGCCTTGGCGGAGCCCTTAATTATGGCCAGTCCGACAAACGTTTAAGGCCCACTTTTTCCATGTCGTACCGTTTTAATAAGTTCTCCAGGCCCTATCTAAGGTTCAGGGCGGGCACAGAGGCGGTTCAGTTCAATGGTGAAGAGCCCATCACTCCGATAGGCAACACCATTGCCACACTTTTCTTTGAAAATAACTTCGCCAAATTCTACGACCGTACCTTTACGGAGGTCTTCCATTCCATAGAGTTGACCAATGGGATTCGAGGCAATATATTGGTCGCCTACGAAGACCGCAAGCCGCTCTTCAATACCGTATCGAGCACCCCATTTAGTTCCAACCTTGCTGATTTTTCGTCCAACAACCCTCTGGACCCCACCGACACCAATAACGCTGGCATTGTGGACCATACCTTGGTACGGATGGATTTGGGATTCCGTATCAGGTTTGGCCAAAAGTACCTGAGCTATCCCGACGAAAAAGTCAATATCCCCAACGAACGGTATCCCACGCTCACGTTGGGCTATGAAAACGGTTTTTTGTCCAACAACAGCGACAACCACTTTCACCAGTTCAAAGCTGGCTTGTTCCAAGCCTTTAACATTGCCGACAAGGGACGTTTAGCCTATAATTTTAGAGGAGGCAGCTTTTTGAATGCCGACAATATTTCATTTGTGGATTATCAACATTTCAATGGCAACGAATCCCACGTCACCGTAAGAAGCTATATGGATTCCTTTTTTCTACTGCCCTATTACAACTTAAGCACCAACCAAAGCTATTTTGAAGGGCATGTTGAGCATAATTTCAAGGGTTGGTTCATGAACAAGCTACCCCTATTGCGCAAACTCAATGCCCATTTAATTTTTTCAGGCAAGCTATTGGCCACCGAAGGCAATACGCCCTACACTGAATTTGGCATTGCATTGGGAAATTTAGGCATTAAAAAATTCCGGTTTTTACGTGTTGGATATGCCCAAAGCTATTTTAACGGCAAGGTAGAAAGGGGCCTCAACATTGGGTTGACCTTTCCGTAGTGGGTAAATTCTTCCCCGAATTTTACCTTTGATACATTGACTTGAGGTTCAATGCCATCCGTTGTTATCCTTTTTGATTAACACAGTGCATCAAATTAAAAACGATTGTTTTTGAAAGGGTTCGATGAACTTAGGTCTTTTTCCAGAAATAAGGGGTAAGGACAATCAGCACAGTAAAGAGTTCCAATCGGCCCAAGAGCATTAAGAAGCCACACCACCATTTTCCAGCTGCCGGAAGACTGTTATAGTTGCTCACCGGGTTCAAACTACCCAAAGCAGGACCCACATTGCCCAGAGAAGAGGCAGAGCCTCCCACAGCAGAAACAAAGTCCAATCCCAGAAAACCAAGCACCAACGACCCGATGATAAACAGCAGCATGTAGAGCACGAAAAAGGCGATTACGTTATACACGATATGCTCCGTTACCGTCTTTTGATTGTATCGAACAGGAATCACGGCGTTGGGATGGAGGGTACGCTTAAACTCCAAAATTCCATTTTTGATGATGAGCAAGTGGCGCATCACCTTGATTCCCCCTGCCGTGGAGCCCGCAGATCCCCCAAGAAACATCAAACCGAAAAAGAAAACGGTCAAAAATGGGGTCCACGAGGTAAAATCTGCCGAGACAAAACCCGTGGTGGTAATAACCGCTATCACTTGAAAAAGACTATGCCTAAAGGCACTTTCGGCCTCCCCAAAAATCATGGGGTGAAAATCGGACACCGGAACATTTGCTTTGAAATAAACGCCCAAAGCAACAATCAGTGTAAATATCACGATAAACCCAAAATAATATTTGAATTCCTCATCCCTTAAAATACGCTGTCCGCGACCTGTTAACGCAAAATAACTAAGTACAAAATTACTTCCTGCCAAAAACATAAACAGGATAACGATATACTGAATCAAGGGTTGGTCGTTCCAATAGGCCAAACTGGCGTTTTTGGTAGAAAAACCTCCGGTGGACATGGTCGCCAAGGCATGGTTGATGGCATCAAAAAAGGACATTCCCGCAAATTTGAGCAGTAAACTTTCCAATACGGTATAACCAAAATAAATCAGCCACAGACGCTTTGCGGTATCGGTAATCCTAGGATGGAGTTTATCACCACCAGGACCAGGCGCTTCAGCAGCGAACAACTGCATTCCTCCAATACCGAGCAACGGCAATATGGCAATGGCCAGAACAATGATCCCCATTCCCCCGATCCAGTGCGTAAGGCTTCGCCAGAGCAAAATACCTTCGGGGAGGGCCTCAATATCATCCAGAATAGAAGCTCCCGTTGTGGTATAGCCCGACATGGTCTCAAAAAAAGCGTCGGTAATCGAAGGTATGGCCCCGGAAAATAGATAGGGCAGGGTTCCCGATATCGACATGATGATCCATCCGAAGGTCACAACAATGTACCCTTCCTTCCTTTTGACCTCTTTTTTATGACCACGGGTGTAGAACATGGCCATGATTCCAAAAAGCATGGTAACAATGGCGGCAAGCATAATATCCATCGTAACGCCGTCTTTGTAGATACCGCTCGCCAAGGCTGCCAAAAGCATAAAGGAACCATTGCAAAGCAGCAATAGCCCCATAATATGGATAATGATCTGTGTATTGAGCTTCATTAGAGGAACAGCTTTTCTATCCGTGGAATGGCTTTGGGCAAACAGCAGACCACAACCTTGTCCCCTTCCATGATCCTAAAATCACCAAGGGCAATAATCCCTTCACCATTTCTGATAACCCCACCGATACTGGCCTCTCTGGGGAAGTTCAACTCTCGGACAATCTCTCCGTTCACCAAGGAGGTAGCTTTCACCTCAAACTCCAAAATCTCGGCATTTAAATTGTTCAACCGGGTCAAGGCCAATACCTCGCCCTTACGGATGTATCTGAAAATACTATTGGCGGCAAGGAGCTTTTTATTGATCAAGGTGTCAACTCCAATAGAGTGGGACAACTGAAAGTAATCCATATTTTCCACCAAGGCGATGGTCTTCTTGATCTTTTTGTTCTTGGCCACCAAGCAGGACATAATATTGGTTTCGGAGTTCCCCGTTACCGCAATAAAGGCATCCATGGATTCGAGGTTCTCCTCTTCCAGGAGTTCCACATTCCGCCCGTCTCCGTTTATAACCAAGGCATGCGGTAGTTCGTCGGCAATATCAAAGGCCTTTTCTTTGTTCTTTTCGATTAATTTAACGTTGAACCTTTTGTTGCAAAGATCGCGTGCTGTTTTAAAACCGACTTTGCTTCCTCCCAAGATCATCACATTTTTGATGTCCTGTTTTTGCATCCCCGAAAGTTTGTACAACTCCTCGACCCCTTTGTCAGAAGTAATAAAATACACCTGGTCGCCTTCTTTGAAGACGGTATCACCCCGCGGGATTAAGGTAAATTGGGTACCCGTACGCTGCAAGGCAATGGGCATAAAATTGAGTTCTGGGAAAATTCGTGCGGCTTCCTTGACCATTTTACCAACAAAAGGCGCGGTTTTGGGCAGAATTACTCCAAACATGGTCAACAGACCTTCTTCGAATTGGTAGGTATCGTTAAAAGCGGACTGATTGAGCATCAACTGGATTTCCATGGCTGCAAGTCGTTCTGGAGAAATCAGTTCATCAATGCCCAGCTGCTCAAACTTGATCAGTTCCCGGTTGTCCATAAACTCGGTATTGGATATACGCGCCATGGTCCGCTTGCACCCCAACTGCTTCGCGAGAACACACAAGGTCAAATTGGTGGTCTCCGATGCCGTAACCCCGATCACAAGGTCCGAACCGTCCACTTGGGCGTCCTGCAACACCTGGATAGAGGTCGCATCGCCGCGAAGCACCCGAATGTCCAAATGGTTATCCGCATAGGACAGTCGTTCCTTATCGGTATCGATCAGGGTAATTTCCTGCGCTTCGTAAGACATTAATTTTGCCAAATGAAATCCCACTTCACCAGCACCTGCAATAATGATTCTCATGGATTAGAATAGGATGTGTTCTTAAATAAGTTCAATTTGCACCATACAACGTGTGCAAGGATTGGTACGCCCAACGTAAAGTCCATACTTTTAAACAACTACGGGAAAATAAATTCCGTCAGAGGGCAAAATTACACAAATATTTTTGTCTTCATCCCCTAACCTAAGTTGTATATTTGCGATCAAATTGAAGTAATGTCGAAAAAGGTAACCCCGTACAAAGAATCGGAGCTTGGTAAAAAAGAGCAGGTAAGGCAAATGTTCGATAATATTTCGGGAAGCTATGATGGTCTCAACCGTGTAATTTCCTTTGGAACAGATGTTAAATGGCGTAAGCGCATCGTGGCCTTTTTAAAGGATAAATCCCCTAACTCTATTTTGGATATCGCAACGGGAACCGGGGATCTGGCCATTGCCATGGCCAAAACAGGGGCCGAAAAAATTGTGGGCCTCGACCTCTCCCCCGGGATGTTGGAAGTAGGAAAACACAAAGTGGCCCATAAAAAACTGGACAGCACCATTGAAATGGTGGTGGGCGATAGCGAGAACCTACCCTTTGAGGACAACTCCTTTGACGCCATTACCGTTGCCTTTGGAGTACGTAATTTCGAGGACCTGGAAAAAGGGCTGGAAGAAATTTACAGGGTACTCAAGCCAAAAGGACATTTTGTGGTATTGGAAACCTCCGTTCCCACAAAAACTCCATTTAAACAAGGGTACAACATCTACACCAAACATATTATGCCCTCCATTGGCAAACTATTCTCCAAGGACAGATCAGCCTACACCTATTTGAGCGAATCGGCGTCTGTTTTTCCACATGGGGAGGCTTTCAACAATATTTTGAGGAAAATTGGGTTTATAGGAGTAGAGAACAAACCACAGACAATGGGTGTAGCATCCATTTATGTTGCTTCAAAATAGATTGATGAAAAATCTCCTGATTTTCTTTGGACTGATTGTACTATCATGCCCAATGGCCCAAGCCCAATTTGGAGGCGATCCAATATTGAACCTTCAGAACGAAGACAAAAAATTCCTGAATTTGGGGTACTATCTTGGTTTTAACCAATACGATTTCCAGTTTGAATACAAAGAAGACATAGGAAGGGATATTTTGGTGGATAAGAGTTTTGGTTTCAATGTGGGGTTGATTGGTGAACTGCGAATCAACGAGTTTTTGGATGCCCGTTTTGAACCGGGTCTGCTCTACACAGCCCGCACTTTGGGATTTCCCGGCTTTACCAATCAAGCGGATGCCATTCGTGAGGTACGGTCCACCTACATTCGATTTCCACTGTTGATCAAGGCCAGCACCAGGAGAATCGGGAACTGGAAACCATTCATCACAGCTGGGGTGTACACGTCCATCAATCTTGGGAGCAATGAGGACAGCTTGGACGACAACAGCACGGGGCAATTCCGCATGAAACAGAATGTGTATGGGTATGAATTGGGATTCGGGATTGATCTCTACACCGAATATTTCAAATTTACCCCATCCATTCGTGGCGTTTTTGCGCTAACGGATGAACTAGTTCCCGACAATGACCCAAACAGCCCATGGACCGGAAACATAGCAGCCATGCGAACAAGGGGCATTTTCATCAACTTTACCTTTGAATAAGCTATCCTCTTCGGATTTCGTTCAATAGGATGGCCGTTGCAGTGGCGACGTTCAAACTTTCGGTGGTGGAAACACCAAATTGCGGAATCGATATCCGCTCGGTAATCAACTTGCCGATTTCTTCCGAAATACCATTAGCTTCATTGCCCATCACCAAAATGCCATTTTCACCCAAATTGGTGCGATAAACAGAGGCTCCGTCCATATAGGCGCCATATATCGGACGTTCCGATTCACTCAGATAGTCAGCAATATTGGTATAGGTAACGGAAACCCGTGCAATGGAACCCATGGTCGCCTGCAGCACTTTGGGATTGTAGCAATCTACGGTATCCGAAGAGCAAACCAATTCATCTACACCGAACCAATCGCACAATCGGATGATAGTGCCCAAATTCCCCGGGTCTCTAACCGCATCCAACACCACAGTCCAATCCGTTTTGGTTTTATCCCTGGGCTCCATCATGTGAAAAACACCCAAAATACCGCTGGGATGGGTCAAACTGCTCATTTGTTTCAACACTTGGGGCGGAACCAACTCTGCATCTTCAAACTTTTTCAAAAGGGTTGAATCGTCAACAAAGAGCGCAAAGGGCTTTACAGCGGCGTCCATCAGTTCCCGCAACACCTTTTCGCCTTCCACTACAAAAAGACCGTGTTGAGATCGGTACTTTTTTTGCTTCAAGCTTACAACTAGTTTAATTTGGTTTTTTGTAACCATCTAAATCGTGTATTTTTGGCGTCTATGAGTGGTTTTGGTGTATCGTGCAACTGGGCAAAAATAGGATTATTGTTGCTTTTGCTAAGCATTTTGGGTTGCAATACCTTAAAAAAGGTCGGGGAGGATGAACTATTGCTCACCAAAAACACCATTCTGGTCGATGACGAAAAAGTGACTAGCAGCGAAATAAAAGGTCTTATCACCCAAAAACCCAATAGCAGCGTACTAGGGTATCCTTTAAAGTTGAACCTCTATAACCTTGCCAAAGAAAATCCTGACTCTTCCTTTGAAGATTGGCTGAACCGAAAAGAAAAAAGGGAAAAACGCCTGAACAATCTGCTCTCCGAAAAGCAAGTAAACCGCCTGAGGGAATCCTTCATGGTAAAGGGTGCGAGCGAATTTCTCAAACGTATCGGGGAACCTCCGGCGATTATCGACACTTCAAAAACAAACAAATCTGTCAGTAAGTTAGAGGCGTACTACAATACCAAGGGATACTTCAACAACTCAGGGGAATACGAAATCATCCCCGGAAAAAACAGTAGAAAGGCACAAATCGAGTATCGTGTGACACTGAACAAGCCCTATATAGTGGACACCATTCAAAAAAACATCACCTCGCCCGAGTTGGATTCCATTTATAAAAATGCCGAGCGCAGTAGCCTCGTGAAACAGGGAGAACAATTTGATTTGGAAAAATTCACCTTGGAACGGGAGCGGTTGACCAATCTTTTCCGGAATTCGGGAGTCTACAATTTTCAGGAAAGCTCCATCAACTACAATATTTTACGGGATACCACCCTCGCTGCGGACGACCAATTGATGGATGTACAGTTGAACATCAAAAAATTCCGAAGTACCAACGACAGCACCGACACCAGCATGCCCTATAAAGTGGCACGACATAAAGAAATCAACATTTATGCGGATTACGATATTGGTGGCGGCACGGACACCTTGCAAAAAGTGGAGTACGAGAATTACAACATTTACTATAAAGGAAAATTAAAGTACAGGCCAAAAGCACTTACCGATGCCGTTTTCTTTGAAAAAGATAGTATCTACAGGGATTTGGACCGTATTCGCACCTACAGGCAGATTACGAACCTCAATACCTTTAAGTATCCGAACGTTGAGTTTATACCCGATTCCACACACACCCATTTGGAATCGAATATTTACCTAGCTGCAAAACCTAAATACTCGTTAAACCTCAATTTTGATGTAACCCATTCGAACATTCAAAGGGTGGGAACTGCATTTAGCGCTGGTGTAATTACCAGAAATGTATTTGGCGGTGCGGAAACCTTGAATGTCTCCGCTCGCGGTTCCATTGGTCTTTTAAGCGACGCATCCTTGTCCAACGAAACCTTTACCTCCGAACTTGGTGGTGACATCAATATTACATTCCCAAGGATCTGGCTGCCCTTCAACACCGAGAGGATCATTCCATACTATATGTTGCCACAGAGCCGACTATCGGCCGGTACGAATTTTCAAAAGAACATTGGTCTGGACAAACAGTCCCTTAACTCCGTCTTGTCGTTCAACTGGTCTCCAACAGAGCGATTAAAGAACAATATAGAATTGATAAACGTTGAGTTTGTGCGCAACGTGAACCCAAACAATTTTTTCAACGTCTACCGGAATACATTTTCCAATTTGGACGACATCGCCGATGCCTTTCAGGACGACCCTCAGTATGCGGATTTGTTCAATCCCGTGGATGAAGAGGGCGAAGATCCCCGATTGAACATTCCTATTGGAGCAAATACCTTTGTGCGTCGTGTGCTAGAGGGTGAAATCCCAGTGAGCAACGACGATTTTGAGCAAGTGAACAGCATTGCCGAAAGACGTAGACGACTCACGGAAAACAACCTCATTTTTGCCAGTAACTTTACCCATACCAAAAACAGCAAATCCGGAATCAACGATTTGGATTTTTACCAATATCGCATCAAACTGGAAAGTGCGGGCGCTATGCTTTCCCTGCTCACCAATGTGATTCCCTACAACCAAAATGACCAAGGCCAAAACCTTGTTTTTGGGGTACCATTTTCCCAATATGTAAAAACAGAATTCGATTACATTCGCCATTGGAGCATTGGAGGCGGTCAGGTCATCGCTTTTCGAAGTTTCTCCGGAATTGCGATTCCCTACGGCAATGCAGACAATATTCCCTTTGTACGAAGTTACTTTGCCGGTGGCTCCAACGACAACCGTGCATGGAATGCCTACGAACTTGGCCCGGGTAGAACCAACAACATCAACGACTTTAACGAAGCCAACCTAAAACTGGCCTTAAATCTGGAATATCGATTCCCAATCGCCGGAGACGTAAAAGGGGCGCTATTTGCTGATGCTGGGAATATTTGGAACGTATTCGATAACGAGAACAACCCAGAAGCCATTTTCAGCGGATTCTCCTCATTGGCCGATATTGCACTGGGTACGGGATTGGGCTTGCGGTACGACTTTACCTATTTTGTATTCAGGTTGGATGTAGGATTCAAAACCTACAATCCCGCCAGAGAGGGTTCCGATCGTTGGTTCGACGGGTACAACTTTAAAAGAGCGGTATTTAACATCGGGATCAATTATCCCTTCTAGAGCAAATATTTTATTACTTTTGTTTCCTATTTAATTCGAAACCAATTTAAACTATGTCCCACAATATAAAGCCCGGCGTTGCTACCGGGGATGAAGTACAAGCAATTTTCAACCATGCCAAGGCCAACGGATATGCACTTCCGGCCGTTAATGTGATCGGATCGGACAGCATCAATGCCGTTATGGAAACCGCTGCCACACTAAACTCTCCCGTAATCATTCAATTTTCCAATGGAGGGGCCCAATTCAATGCTGGTAAAGGACTTTCCAACGAAAACCAACAAGCTGCCATTTTGGGAGCCGTTGCAGGAGCAAAACATGTACACCAATTGGCCGAGGCTTATGGAGCTACCGTGATTCTTCATACCGACCACTGTGCAAAGAAACTGTTGCCTTGGATCGATGGGCTTTTGGACGCTAGCGAGCAACATTATAAAGAAACTGGCAAATCCTTGTTCAGTTCGCATATGATCGACCTTTCCGAAGAACCCCTCGAGGAAAATATTGAAATCTGCAAAAAGTATCTTGAGCGCATGAGCAAAATGGATATGACTTTGGAGATTGAATTGGGAATCACTGGAGGTGAAGAAGATGGTGTGGATAATACGGATGTGGACGATTCCAAATTGTACACCCAGCCCGAAGAAGTAGCCTACGCTTATGAGGAACTTTCCAAAGTAAGCCATAGATTTACCATAGCAGCTGCATTTGGTAACGTTCACGGGGTATACAAACCCGGAAACGTAAAATTGACACCAAAAATCTTGAAAAACTCGCAGGAGTTCATTACTGAAAAATACGGAGTAGAGCACAATCATATCGACTTTGTATTCCACGGAGGTTCCGGTTCCACAGTGGAGGAAATCCGCGAAGCCATTGGTTATGGGGTCATCAAAATGAATATCGACACCGATCTGCAATACGCATTTTTGGAAGGAGTTAGGGACTATATCCAAGGAAAAGCAGATTACCTACAAGCCCAAATTGGAAACCCAGAGGGTGAAGACCAACCCAACAAAAAGTATTACGACCCACGTGTTTGGCTTCGAGAAGGTGAAAAAACCTTCATTGCCCGCTTAAAAAAGGCTTTTGAAGATTTGAACAACGTGAAAACCCTATAATCCTTTGTTTAATTAAATATTGATTGCATGTCGTCTTGGTTTAAAAGAAAGGAAAAAGGAATACAGACCGCTACGGAGGAGAAGAAAGACACCCCAAAAGGGCTGTGGTACAAATCCCCAACCGGTAAGATTGTGGAGGCCGAAGATTTGGCCAAAAACTTTTATGTAAGTCCAGAGGATGATTACCATGTTCGAATAGGCAGTAAAGAATACTTTGAGATTCTTTTTGATGATAACAAGTTCCGTGAGCTGGATACCAAAATGACTTCCAAGGACCCCTTGAAGTTTGTGGATACCAAAAAATACTCGGACCGTTTGCAGGCCGCCCAGAAAAAAACGGGATTGAAGGATGCCGTAAGAACAGCGGTCGGTAAATCCCAAGGAAAGGATATTGTGGTCGCCTGTATGGACTTCGCCTTTATCGGGGGATCTATGGGGAGCGTTGTCGGCGAAAAAATATCAAGGGCCATAGATGTGGCGAAGAGGAAAAAGATTCCTTTTGTCATGATTTCCAAATCAGGAGGTGCCCGTATGATGGAAGCCGCCCTGTCCTTGATGCAGTTGGCCAAGACCTCGGCAAAGCTGGCTCAATTGGCCGAAGCCAAGATTCCATATATTTCTTTGTGCACCGACCCTACAACGGGGGGAACCACGGCGTCCTACGCCATGCTTGGTGACATCAACATTGCCGAACCAGGTGCCTTGATAGGCTTTGCAGGGCCCAGAGTGGTAAAAGACACCACAGGGAAAGACCTTCCCGAAGGTTTCCAAACTGCGGAATTTTTGAAAGAACATGGTTTCTTGGATTTTATCACACATCGACGCGATTTGAAGAAAAAAATCAATCTGTACATAGATTTGATCACGAATCAACCCATAAGAGAATAATAAAAGCCCCGAAATCGGGGCTTTTTCATTTACTGTCGGTTCGAGCGCCCACCCGCCGGACGGGCAGGCAGTCGAGTACCTTTTACTTGAGAATTATTTCCTAAACCGTCGTAGATACACTTCCTCTTCGGTGCCATCAGCATAAGTAAGCGTACCTTTGGCATCGCAACTACCATCACCAAAATCGAGACGTGCGGTATTCCCCAAACGAGAAATATCCAAAACGCCACTTACAATAAATCGACAAGACAGTTCCCGTCGCAAGGGAGTAATCACTTCTTTTACAAATTCATTCCCTGCCCTACTGATATAGGTGCGCTTTCCAGTGATCAGGAACACATTATCGCCCCAAAACCCCGTACCGAATCCTTCAATCCATTCCCGGGTCCGGGTACCTGTAAAAGAAGCTGTATCCCCGTTGGGCCATGTGGCCACAAAAGTAGCGTTGGCCGTTCCCTGTGGATTTCCGCTTTCATTGCTTCGCACCCTCACAATATTGGCATCACCTTCTACCAAAACATCGTTAAACGTAAAATCCTCCAGGGTCAGTTCCACCCTATTGGAAGCAGCTTCCAAATCCAAGATATAGCTAAGGTTCACCTTTCCACTGACCAAATTTCCGGTGGGCAGCTCACATCCTTCCCCGAAATCCAGGGTAACCTCTCTCATGCCTTGGTTCAAAACAACCGAAACGGTAACGCAATCCGGCAGATAATCCGAACTATAATTCCCTTTTGAAGTGGCAGCAATCTCTTCCGTGGCGTATACATCTTCCGCAATGCTCATAATTTCTTCGGTGATCATATCCGTTTCGTCACTAAATTGTAGCTCTGTGGCCGACATGACCTCCGCAGTGGTGAGTTCCTCCTCATTTGAGGAATCTTTGCTGCAGGATACAAACATTAATAACAAGGTACCCGTAAGCAAAGAAGCGATTCCAGTTAAATGGATTGATTTTAGTCTCTTTTTCATACTGATTGAATTTATAGGTTTGCTTCTTGGATAGAAACTTTGGGAAAAGGTTTAATTTCCCATTAAAATTCGTAGATTAGGAAAAAGAGTTTATCTTTGCAGGCTGATTGCTCAACCTGAGCACCGCAAAGGAACTGACAATCAATACATAAAAATCATTTAAAAAAATATTGGAATGTATTTAACAAAAGAAATAAAAGCCGAAATTTTCAAGAAATACGGCGGCTCTGAGAGCAACACCGGTTCTACGGAAGGACAAATTGCATTGTTCACGCACCGTATCAACCATTTGACAGGTCACCTTAAAAGGAACCACAAGGATTACAACACCGAGCGTTCTTTGGTGGCATTGGTAGGTAAAAGACGTAGTCTTTTGGATTACCTAAAGAAAAAAGACATTGAAAAATATCGTTCCTTGATCAAGGAATTGAATATTAGAAAATAAAACAATCGGGGAGGCTTTGGCTTCCCCTTTGTTTTGATTGGACGTGTTCCGATCATCCAAAAGTCCCGGGCAACCGGGCAAACACAAAAAGCTACAAATAGTTTTTCATTGGTCAAGTGCCTCCAAGGCACACACAACAACAACACAACCCGACCGCCCGGATGGCGGTAGACCAATTGTTTAACGACCCCGCCATAAGGCAGGGTAAGATTATTTTTATGATTCCAAAGACATTCAGAGAGGTCATAGACCTTGGTGACGGCAGAGAGATTTCTATCGAAACCGGAAAACTGGCAAAGCAGGCCCACGGTTCTGTTGTTGTCCAATCAGGCAAGTGCATGTTATTATGCACCGTTGTCTCCAATTACAAAGCTTCGGATGTGGACTTTTTGCCACTTACCGTTGATTATCGTGAAAAATTTGCTGCGGCAGGACGTTACCCAGGTGGTTTCTTCAAAAGAGAGGCCAGACCGAGCGATGGTGAAGTATTGACCATGCGTTTGGTGGATAGGGTATTGAGACCTTTGTTCCCCAAGGATTACCATTCCGAGACACAGGTCATGATCCAACTCATGTCGCACGACGAAGAAGTGATGCCCGATGCAATGGCTGGATTGGCCGCTTCCGCAGCCATCCAACTATCGGACCTTCCTTTTGAGTGCCCTATTTCTGAGGTACGCGTAGGTAGAGTCAATGGCGAGCTCATTATCAACCCAACCAGAGCCCAACTTGAAGAATCGGACATCGATATGATGATCGGTGCATCCGCAGATTCTGTGATGATGGTAGAAGGAGAAATGAGCGAGATTTCCGAAGAGGAGATGGTAGAAGCCATCAAATTTGCCCACGAAGCTATCAAAGTACAATGTGCCGCCCAAGTAAAATTGGCTGAAGCTTTTGGCAAAAAAGAAGTTCGTGAGTACGAGCCCGAAGCCGAAGATGCCGATCTGGAAAAGAAAATCCACGACATGGCTTACGACAAAGTTTACGAAGTGGCCAAAGCAGGTTCATCCAAAAAGGAACGTAGCGAAGCCTTTGCTGCAATCAAGGAAGAAATCAAAGCCTCCTTTTCCGAGGAAGAATTGGAAGAGATTGGTGATTTGGTTTCCAAATATTACCATAAAGCCGAAAAAGAAGCCGTTAGAAACCTTACCCTAGAGGAAGGACTTCGTTTAGATGGCCGTAAAACTACCGATATCCGCCCCATCTGGTGCGAAATCGATTATTTGCCATCCGTACATGGTTCTGCCATCTTTACCCGTGGCGAGACCCAAGCCTTGGCTACGGTCACTTTGGGTACCTCAAGAGAAGCGAACCAAATAGACATGCCATCCTATGAAGGTGAGGAAACATTCTATTTGCACTACAACTTCCCTCCTTTCTCCACTGGTGAAGCAAGACCCATTCGAGGTACTTCCCGTAGAGAAGTTGGTCACGGTAACCTGGCGCAACGTGCATTAAAAGGTATGATTCCTGCGGATTGCCCATACACCGTTCGTGTGGTGTCCGAGGTATTGGAATCCAACGGTTCCTCTTCCATGGCCACTGTATGTTCCGGTACCATGGCATTGATGGATGCTGGTATTCAACTGAAAAAACCAGTTTCCGGAATCGCCATGGGATTGATTACCGATACCGAAACTGGCAAATATGCTGTGCTATCCGATATCTTGGGTGACGAAGATCACTTGGGCGATATGGACTTTAAGGTCACCGGTACTGCAGATGGTATCACAGCTTGTCAAATGGACATCAAAGTAAAAGGGCTTTCCTACGAAATCTTGGTAAAAGCCTTGATGCAGGCCAGAGATGGCAGAATGCACATTTTGGACAAATTGGTAGAAACCATTGCCGAGCCAAGACCAGAGGTGAAATCCTACGCACCAAAAATCGTTACCAGAATTATTCCTGGAGAGTACATTGGTGCCCTTATCGGTAAAGGTGGAGAAGTGATTCAAGAGCTTCAGAAAACAACCAAGACCACTATTGTAATCAATGAGGACCCAGATACCGAGGAAGGTATCGTGGAAATCTTGGGTACAGATCAGGATGGTATCGACAAGGTATTGGCCAAAATCGATGCGTTGATGTTCAAACCGGAAGTAGGTAGCGTTTACGAAGTAAAAGTCATCAAAATGCTTGACTTTGGAGCTGTGGTGGAATACACCGAAGCGCCTGGCAATGAAGTTCTGCTCCATGTATCGGAATTGGCATGGGAACGTACTGAAAATGTATCCGATGTGGTGAACATGGGTGATGTGTTCGATGTGAAATACTTCGGGCTGGATCCAAGAACCAAAAAGGAAAAGGTATCAAGGAAAGCCTTGTTGCCAAAACCTGAAGGGTACAAAGAGCGCGCACCAAGAAACGATAGAGATGGTGATCGCAGAGGCGGTGACCGCAGAGGTGGTGGCGACCGCAGAGGTGGCAACCGCGATAGAAAGCCGAGAAGGGATTAACTATCAACCTTTCTAGATATAGAAAGAACCCCGGGGAAATTCCTCGGGGTTTTGTTTTTTAATATAGTCAGGGTCTTACATTGTCACTTCGAGCGGAGTCGAGAAGTGGTCGATCTCAATAGCTAGAAATGAGGTTTTTTAAAAAAATGTAACTAAAATGTAACTTTTTCCGTTTGATGAACGTATAACCTATTGAGCTCCGGTTCACAGAACAAAATTTGAAGGGATAATTAGATGAGACAGTTAAAGATTACAAAACAGGTTACCAATAGGGAGACCGCGTCGTTGGACAAGTATTTGCAGGAAATCGGTAAGGTGGATTTGATTACTGCCGATGAGGAAGTGGAATTGGCACAGCGTATTAAAGCGGGAGACCAGGTTGCCCTGGAAAAGTTGACCAAAGCCAACCTTAGATTCGTGGTTTCTGTAGCAAAACAATACCAAAATCAAGGGTTGACACTTCCGGATTTGATCAATGAAGGAAACTTGGGCCTTATTAAAGCAGCCCAGCGTTTTGATGAAACCCGTGGATTTAAATTTATTTCTTACGCTGTTTGGTGGATTCGTCAATCCATTCTTCAGGCTTTGGCAGAGCAGTCCCGTATTGTTCGTTTGCCATTGAACAAAATCGGTTCCATCAACAAGATCAACAAAACCTTTGCTTTTTTGGAGCAAGCGCACGAGCGTCCACCTTCCGCAGAGGAAATTGCCAAAGAATTGGACATGACCGTGGAAGATGTGAAGCAGTCCTTGAAAAACTCGGGTCGCCACGTATCCATGGATGCACCTTTAATCGATGGTGAAGATTCCAACCTATATGATGTACTGCGCAGTGGGGAATCACCTAACCCGGACAAGGAACTTTTGCACGATTCGCTACGTACAGAAATCGAGCGTGCATTGGAAACCTTGACCCCTCGTGAAGCCGATGTTATCCGACTTTACTTTGGTTTGGCCGGACAGCATTCCATGACCTTGGAAGAAATCGGTGAAACTTTCGACCTGACTAGGGAACGTGTTCGCCAGATCAAGGAAAAAGCTATCCGAAGATTGAAACATACCTCCAGAAGTAAGATTTTAAAGACTTATTTAGGATAAAGGGTAAAAAACACACGAATAATTACAGTTAAACTATCCTTAAATTTGATTTTTGGCAGGAAAGTTGTAATTTAGTAAGATATAACAGTTTATCATGACTGTTCGTTTTTTGATTGATGAATAAACTCCGGCTGATTACCGGAGTTTTTTTCGTTTAAAGATGGCCCTAATTGGCTAACTTTGTAACATGAACAAATCAATGATTGCCCCTTCGCTACTGGCATCCGACTTTGCCAATCTTCAACAGGAAATAGAAATGGTAAATCAAAGTGATGCCGATTGGTTCCATTTGGATATCATGGATGGGGTATTCGTACCCAATATTTCCTTTGGAATGCCAGTGATAGAAGCCATTGCCAAGCATGCCAAAAAACCGTTGGACACCCATTTAATGATTGTTGACCCGGACAGGTACATCAAAACTTTTGGTGATTTGGGGGTAGACCACCTTACCGTCCACTACGAAGCATGTCCACATTTACATAGAACATTGCAAGCCATTAAGGCCGAGGGGATGAAAGCTGGTGTGGCCATTAACCCGCACACTTCGGTGAATTTGTTGGAAGATACCATTCAGGATATTGATATTGTTCTTGTGATGAGTGTTAACCCTGGATTTGGCGGACAATCCTTTATCGAAAACACCTATCAAAAAGTAGCCGACCTGAAAGCACTCATCAACCGAAAGAATGCGAAAACCTTGATCGAGATTGATGGAGGCGTGAATGCAGGAAATGCCAAAAAGCTGGTGGACCATGGAGCAGACGTGCTGGTAGCGGGCAGTTTTGTTTTCAAAAGTGAAGACCCAATGGCTACCATTAAAGAATTAAAGGAAAAAATTGCCTAATGCAGGAGTTTGATGTTGTCATTATTGGAGGTGGTCCCATCGGGATTGCGTGCGGATTGGAAGCGAAAAAACAAGGGATTTCCTATATCATCATTGAAAAAGGGACCATAGTGAATTCGTTGTTCAATTATCCCGTGAACATGCAGTTTTTCTCTTCCTCAGAGAAGTTGGAAATCGACAATATACCCTTTATCAGTAAGGAGGCCAAACCCAAACGCAATGAAGCTTTGGAATACTACCGTAGGATTGTGACGTCCAACCAACTCAACATTCACCTATTTGAAAAAGTTTTGGATACCGAAAAACTGGATGATTCCTTTTTGGTAAAGACCAACAAAGGGGAATATGTTGCCAAAAATGTAGTGCTGGCCACCGGATTCTACGATTTGCCCAACACCATCGATGTTCCTGGCGAGGATTTACCCAAAGTATCACATTACTATAATGACCCCCATTTTTATGCCAGTCAAAAACTGGCCGTTATTGGGGCCAGTAACTCTGCTATCGATGCCGCTTTAGAATGTTGGCGCAAAGGTGCCGAAGTCACCTTGATCATTCGTGGCCCGGAAGTGGGCCCAAGGGTAAAATATTGGGTGCGCCCCGACATCATCAACCGTATTGAGGAAGGGAGTATCAAGGCGTATTACAATTCGACGGTCAAGGAAATCAAGTCCAACGAAATTATCATCGAAACCCCAGACGGTGAAGTTGTTTTGGAGAACGATTTTGTACTGGCACTTACGGGGTATCGTCCCAATTTTGCCTTTTTGGAAAAACTGGGCATTGCATTATCCGATGACGCGAAACGATTGCCCAACTATGACCCGGAATCCATGGAAACCAATGTAGAAGGCCTATTTTTGGCAGGCGTTATCTGTGGCGGAATGGAAACCCATAAATGGTTTATCGAGAACTCCCGTATCCACGCACCCATTATCATGAATGCGATCAAGCATAAATTGGACTTGGCGGAACAGAAGGCCTAATTGGTTTCAATGGAATTTTAAACGGGACTGCAAGGCTCCGTTTTGCTTCAGCATAGACCGGCCATCACGAAAACTCAGGTAAGCATGTCCTTTTTGGTTGTTGAGAATGCTGATTTCACATAACATGCCCCAATGGCGGGCCACTTCTCTCCACGCCCACCATAAGGAATGCTTGGGATCGTAAATATGGGTCGCTTCCCCTCCTGCCCCGTTCACTTCGATAATACTAAAGTTGCAGCCTTGGCACAAATCTTCAAAGGAGTTGCACAGCACATCCAACCGTCCATAGTAAAACCCGTTCATTTGAGAGCAGATGGCATTGATGGTTTCCTCCAAATCTTTATTGATGCGATGGCTGATATCCACAAACTTGGCCCCGCGGGTATGGCTTCCGTAGGGGACCAAAACAAATGTTTCCCCGTCTTTCAGCACTTCTTCCAACTGGTTACCGTATTTCTTTTGCAATACTTTTAATTGTAGATGACTGCGCGGGTTCTTCTTAATGAGTTCCAACATACTGCTATGGCCATCGCCGGTGATGGAAAGAAACTCCTTGGCCACCACTCCTGTAACGGTACCTGATGGTTCCCCGGGCCTGCGCACATAAAAAACGCCCACTTCTTTTTGATACGGAATCAGTTCCTGCACCAAAAAATGGGAAGGGCTCCATTGCACATATTGCGCAAATTCATCTTTATCATGAATCTTCTCTACACCAAAGGCCTTCATCCCAATATCCGGCTTGGCAATAAATGGGAAATCAATGCCTTGGTCCCCTATGCGTTCCAAGGTCTCGTCAGTAGCGGCATTTTTATCCACGAACAAGGTCTTGGGGATGAACTGTGAAGGAATCATTTGATAGATGTCCATTTTGGAAATCATCGCCATGCCTCCATTCTTCATACCCGGATTGGCGGCGTTAAAAAAGAATATCGACCTCGCTTTGAAGGAATAGTAAAGCCACACAGGAAACATGGGGTAGTAGATCAACCAAAAGGGCCAATATTCCCAATGAGTGATACGATGCCATGTCAGTTTGAAAAAATCCATGGCTTTTAGAGCGTAAGTTGGTTGGATGTAAAAGGCACTTGAAAAGACCTATCGTTCCGTAAATCCAAATGTCTCATTGTGGTTCCATCACTATTCAAAACCACTTGGGTGACACTAAAGGTTTTTAATCCGGTTTCCCGATCAATGATAAACCCATTTTCAAAATCGCTATGGTTATTGGAATGGAAATCCAATATCTTTTCATACGAAACAGCATTCGTATCCGCCATAAACTTCTCAAACAACTGTTTTCGGTGTGCAATGACATCATCATGATATAAAGTTGCGGATGACCAAATATGATTCTCTTGGGGATCCAAGGGCTTAAAATATTTCTGGTGACCATCCCACCTGAATTCCAATAGTTTCTTATGAAAAAGCACCAAGGTAAAGGGCTCGATTCGATATAGATCCATCTCTTGCAAGAACACAAAGGGCTCTTCTGATGCTATGATATCCAACAGCACCAATCCCCTACTCTTGGCATACTTTCCGTTTGATGCGTGATTTACGAAGGCCCCGTTGAGCAGCACGGCTACGGCACCATCTTCCTTCAGTGCGAACCAGGTACCTCCCGCCTTGGGATCTTTGGGAAAAAGTACTTTAACCTTACCTATCCGCTCTTCGTTTGGCTTATGGGCAGAGGGGCGTGACACATGCTCGTCCCTGTTGGAGGTAATCCAATAATTTTCACCTTGCGAAATAAAGCTTACTGTGCACATTCTTTTCTGTATTGCATGGTAGATGGTGCTACTCCAAAGGAGTCCGGCAGCTGTTGGGTGGAAAAATGCCGAATCCCAACCTTGATCAAGGCTTGGTGATGTATGGTGTGCTCCAAATTGTACATCACCTCCCTAAAATAATTGGACTCCAGATTACTTTCTTCACCACCCAGTTCATAGCTAATCCGAATTGACTTGTTCGGTTTTACCAAATGCCCTTGAATGTAGGAAATGCGTTCCAGGGCATAATTCAAATCCTGTTCAATTTGAAGGTTACGCTCCCTGCGGTCGTATGAAATCTCGGAAAGGTCGTATCCATGTATCAAACAGAGGTAAAGTTCGATTACATGTCGGGTATGCTGCCCTATGGAAGCATTGGACAAGGTTTCGCAGGATTGGGAATAACAGTCGGCCGGCAACTCTAAAAGCACCTGCTTAAACTGCTCCAAGGTTTCCAAGGATGATTTGAACATGATAGTTTAGATATTGGTTTTGTATTCGTTTTTTGATCAATTGGAGTATAAGATAGAAAGAATAATCAATTCTTGATTTGCTCCCAGTTTTTATCTGCCCTGGAAACCAATTCGTTCGGAGATTCGTTCCGCCAAGATTCCAAGGTGTTGTTTTTGCCTTTATTATAAAATAGATAGAGTTTATCTTCCCTGATTTCGTATGTAAGTGGATTAACACTCACCTTTTTACCATTAATGGCAACAGCATAGGCACAATAGCCCCCATATTGTGGCAAATAGGCCTTTGGGTCGCTCTGAAAGGTTTCCAAATGCGCTTTGGTGGCAAATTTGAATTTGGTTCCGTCATAAGTTGTGGTAAACTCCTTTTTTCCTTCCAACGGTTGCCCTTGAAAATAGGAGACGACATCGTAACCTTCCACGGCATAGCCCCCTTTGGTGTTGTAATCCACAGCTTGGGCAAAACCAAAAGTTCCGATTAACAGAAAAAGTACCTTAAAAATTAAGCGCATAGTCTTTTTTATTTGATGATTTGTGTGTTGAATAAGTTCACTTCTCCACCTTTAGTCCATAACCAGATACATTCCTTTCAGTTGATGTGCTGAATAATTCAATGTTAAGCTTAGACCAACCTCAAACTTTGGATGAAGTAATACTTGTAATGAGATTAAAAATGATCAGAAGCATTAAAACTTCGTAGGATAAATCTTATTCTATTTTTCACAGATCAACCCAAAAGACCCATCCGTCAATTCAAAAGGCGTATCCGTCAATTAGCCCAAAATCGAATGAAATCCACATCTAACTTTGACCCTAAAATGAACAACCTCCATCTAGGATTTTGGCAAACGAAGGCCCGTGAGAAGGTCCGAAACCAAGTCCAAAATGGAACCTTAACAAAAATCAAAAATTATGAAAACAACAACTTTGAATTTTTTGAAAATGGGTCTGTATGCAATCATAGGCCTAAGCATTACCTTAACCTCCTGCTCTGGTGAAGATGGAGAAGATGGCCTTGATGGAATGGACGGGATAAATGGGGAACAAGGCCCGCAAGGACCCGCAGGTGAAGATGGCAATGCCAATGTAATTGCCTCTGATTGGCAAACAATTCAATGGGATGATGCAATACCGACTGCGGGAACCATGGTTTTGGAAGTTCCAGAACTGGATTTAGCAGATTTTGTAGAAACAGGGGGTGTTGTAATGGTATATTTTAAGTTACGTTCAGGAGAGGATTCCTTTGCTACTTTTGCACTACCATTTATGTTCAATAATGCCACATATAGTTTTTATACAACTACCTCTGCGGATACAGGAGTAATTGTAGTCCGGGCTGAGGATCCCGATTCCCAATTGATCTTGGACATACAAAACGACCCTGATTTTACACTGAGATATGTGTTGGTACCAGCAAATGTAGCCGAAACAACTAGTTTAAATTTCAACAACTACAATGAAACGTCCAAAATTTTAGGACTATAAAATAGCAGACTACCCACATACTTCCTGTGGAATAAAGCAAGCCCGATGCACCAAAACCGAATGTATCGGGCTTGTTCTATTATTCGTTCATCGAAGATTTTGGGATTACATCGTTCAATTGTCTTAAAAAAAGCCCTCAACCACCTAAAATGAAATAATTCAAGGCTTGCCAACGTTCAAATGAAGAAATATGTTCGCTATCCCATGGCGGACTTAAAAAGCCTACTTCATGCGCCGCATAACCACCCCCACATCCTATGTCGGTATTTCGGTCCTGTTTTTATTATGGTCCTTGGTCTGCAATGCACAACTGCATCCAGAAAAAATCGATTCCAATATTATTTCCCTTCGTTCCCAGACCTCCATTTTTAAGGCTGGGCAAAATGCCTATACTTTTGAGGAGGTCAGGAAACTTAGCAAAACTGAATTTGTTCCTTTGACCACTTTAAAGGAAAACCTCGGGTTTTCCAATGAGCATTACTGGTTACAATTCACCTTGGACAACCCAAGTGAGACGTTTGCCAATTATTATTTGGAAACTGCCCGGCCTATCACAGATGTGGTTGAGCTCTTTTTAGTGGATGAAAACGGAAATGTGAAGAAGCAAATCAGCGGTGATCAAATCCCATTTGCCAAAAAAAGTGTCCAGCATAGGAAATCCATTTTTGACATAAGGCTAAAGCCCGATGAAAAGTTACAGGCCTTTTTACACCTAAAAAGTGATGGCGAAGTAGTCATGCTTCCCATGAACCTATACCAAGAGAGCAGCTTTTTTGAACTCACCTACAAAGAGCAGGTGTTCTACGGTTTCTTTTATGGGATTTTGATTCTTGCCTGTATTATTTACCTATTTTTCTTTTTTGCCTTAAGGGACAGGGCGTTTTTGTATTATCCGCTCTATGTGCTTTTTATTGCACTGATGCAGTATTCATTGGACGGTTTTTTTCACCAATATTTTACCCCACAAGGGGGATGGCTCTCCGATAGGGCCGTACTGTTCACCGCTTTTGTTTCACTCTTCTTTTTTGGGAAGTACGGAGGGGCCTACCTCGATTTGAAAAAGAACTGCCCTGCATTGCACATCGCCAATAACATATTGGCCATTTCATTGATTTTAGGGCTCGCACTATTGGTCTTTGCCCCCTCATTTGAGTACTGTTATCCCTTGGCCAACGGATTAGGCATCTTGGTTTTGGCCCATATGATTTTATCCATCGTGGTATTAAAAATCAAAAAAGTAAAAATTGATTCTTATTTCATCATAGGTATTTCCTGTTTGCTTGTCGGGTTCATTGTTTTTATCCTGAACAATTTCAATGCCATCGAAAATTCATTCCTTACCAGTAATGGAGCCAAATTTGGGATTGGATTGGAAATCGCATTTCTGTCCATTTCCATGATCAATAGAATCAGGGACCTCAGGATGCAAAACGAGCAAAACCAACTATTAGCACTGCAACGAGCGGAAGATATGAACCAAATCAAGTCGTCCTTTTTATCCAATATCAGCCATGAATTGCGAACGCCGTTAAACTTGATTATGGCGGTAGCCTGTTCCCTCAAAGAGGAAAAACAGGATAAGGAACTTGAAGAAAAATGCAAAATGATTCTGAACTCGTCCAAGAACCTTTTGGGGCATATCGAAGACATTCTGGATTTTACCGTTATCGAAAAGGGAGACCAAGAACTCAAAGAGGTACCCTTTGAACTAAAACCTGCTTTGCAGAGAATACTAAATCAACAACGAAAAAAAGCACTTGCCAAAGGATTGGAATTTAAAAGCTCTGTGGATAAAGGTTTGCCATCCCGAATCGTAGGCGATAAGGCCAAGCTCACCCAAATCCTAAATCACTTATTGGACAATGCCATTAAGTTTACCAACGTAGGCGGTGTGGAGATAGCCATTGATTGTAACAAGAAAGGTAATCAGACGTTGCTTCAGTTTACGATCAAGGATACGGGGATTGGTATATCCAAGGAAAAAATGAGTACGGTATTTGAATCGTTCACCAAGAAATCGTTTATGGACAAGCGGGAGTTTAGTGGATTGGGCCTAGGGCTTTATATCGTAAAAACCTATGTTGATCTGCAGGAGGGAACCGTTGAATTTGCAAGCAATGAACCTAAGGGTACCATCTGTAAATTAAACTTGAATTTTGAAATAGAGGAGGATGAAGAGATTTTGGACATTGTACCCAATACAAGTATCCGCCCAGGGGAACCAAAAGCCTGTAGTGTGCTATTGGTGGAGGATAACAAAATGAACCAAACAGTGGTTAAACTGCTCTTTAAAAAGAGTTGGCCTAAAGCGAAGCTGTACATTGCTAACCATGGTAAAGAGGCACTTGAACTGCTCAAAAAAGAAAGCTTCGATTTTATTTTGATGGATCTGCAAATGCCCGAAATGGATGGTTTTGAGACCACGTCCATCATAAGAAGCGGAAAAGCTGCCTGTGAACCTGAAATTCCAATTATTGTATTGACAGCCGACAACACCGCAAAAACCCGCAAGAAGATTTTTGAACTAGGCGCCAACGACTTATTGACAAAACCCGTCAATGGACCCCGTTTATTGGCAAAAATGCAGAAAAGTATACTGCCCGATACGGACATAGACAAGGTGGCTTAAACCTTCCAAAAACAAAAAAAGCAAGCTTAAAACTAAAGCTTGCTTTTTTGTGGTGACCTCAAGAGGACAAGGTTCTAACTTTTTGAAGGAAGATATCGAAATCATTATCAAAGAATCATTTCATATTAGAAGCACTTGATTCTCTTTCAATAATCCTTTTCAGAGTATTTTTATTCTTTCCTTTTCACCTCTAGTATTTACTCAGACGGACACCTCCTAGTTTGAAACTGTCATACTCTGTATGAACATAGATTAAAATTTATAAGCAATCTTGAACATAATAATTCGGGGCACAATATAGATACTCCTTTCTTGAACTATAAAATCGGAAAAGGAACTTTCCCGTTTTGCATTCACATTGAACAGATTTGTAGCCTCCATTTCAAAACTCCATGGGCTATTCTCTTTATTGTAGTAAATAGAAGTATTTGCTAGGTCAAAAAGATTTTGGATCCTATTTTCCCGATTTAGGAACCGATTCTTGGAGTATTCAACAGTGAATTTGAAATCATCGAAAAATCTGAATTCCGAACTTACGAACAATTCGGAAGATAGGTATCTTGTTCTTCCATCCTTTCCCCCGTAATTTGAAGGAGAATGTTCGTATGAGATTTCAAAGTTTGGACCCTTTTCAAAATAAGTTTCGGCCCTGATTTTCCCCGATAGGTCAGTCAAAAAAAAAATTGACGCCTCTGAATTGAACACCTGAAAGAACTCATCATAACTGGCCTCTCCTTGAAAATGGAATTTTAGGTTGCTTATTTCTTTGCTCAAATTAAAGTTTCCGGCCAAACTGTTTTCTGGAGAATAAAGTATTAGAAAGGTACTTGATTGATCGATTCCATTCAATACCACATTTTTCTTGATGTTTTGGGCTCTTCTTAAATATACCAGAGAGGTATCAAAATATAACCCCTTGAAAAAGTTTAGCTTATAATAATTCAAGGAAAGGGAATGGCTTTTCATTGGACCCATACTCGGATTACCTTTTGTAACGACATTGAAATCGACAATTGAGTAATTTTGGGAAAATTGGGAAGTATCGGGAAACCCAACATCAGTATCATATTTGATGATCAATTTTTCACTGTCATTAAACTCCACTCTCAGTAAAAATTGAGGCAAAATTGTTGAGGAACTGTTTGTAAAGATGTTCGTTGTCTGTCTGTTTCTCCAAAAATACCTATGATAAATAAGGCCAGGTTTAAAAATTAATTTCCCTATTAAGAATTTATATTCAAGACCTATGAAGATATCATTAAAGTTACGATCGAGATCATTGGAAAAACTATCTTTTGGGAAGTCGATACTGTCTTGATCTGTAAGTGCTTGACCCGAACTGGACAAATAATTGTCAAAAGATATGCCATATCCCAGTGTAGTATACAAGTGATTGTAATTGTTCAATATCCAATAATCTTTTAAAGCAAGGTCAAAACTGGTTTTCCTTAATTCCCTCTTTTGGTTTATGCTGTATGGCATATCAATTTCCAAAGGTAGCAGGTCTTCTAAAAACGACTCATTGGATATCCAATCCCCAATGGACTTATTTTGAGAATGACCCAGAGTAGCCTCTACACTAAGAGTCTGGGCTTTGGAGAACTTCTTATTATAATCAATGTTTTGTTTTAGGTCTAAGTATTCAAAACTATTAAAAGTCTGGAGACTATTGTTCTGGTATGGATTGATTGAGATCAAAGAGCCAAAGGAGTCATTCTTTCCTAATTTAACCAAAGTATTGGCTGAGATGTTTAAGTTTTGCTTCGAATGATGGCCGATGGATAGTTTGCCTAGAAGGAAGGAGATGTCATTTGATTCCAATTCCTGTCTATTTTCGATGAAAGGTTCATCGGCAAGGTAATTATTGACCGTTTGGGTTTCTGTTTCTGATTTGCTATTGGTTATAATGGCATAGGAGTTTATCTCTGTCGTGGGGGAAATGGACTGTCTAAGGTTAAATGCCCCAAAACTATTTGAATTTTCCTTGAAATCCATGTTGTTCAAATGGGAAGCAAAATCATCGTTATAAAGAGAGACAAAGTTTTTGTTATTGGACATAAGTTTTCCAAACCCTCCTTCAAAATCAATGTAGTCCGTAATAGAAAATCCTTTCTCACCAATATTGTTCAGGTCTCCAATAATATTGACATTTGTCTTGGGGCTATAATAAAAAAGGGCAGGGTGTGCCAAGTACCTTTCCTCCAATCCATAACCCAATTCGATGTCACCGAACACAAACCTTTTCTTTTCTTCTTTCAATTTGATGTTCAAAGCCTTTTCCTGGCTATCTTCCAGCCCTTTTAAAAATCCGATGGCACTGTAATTGTCCAAGATTTCAATTTGGTCGATGACATCTACGGGAATATTGTTCACGGCAAGTTTGCTGTCCCCGGTAAAAAAGGTTTTTCCCTCCACCAAGACCTTCGTTATTTCTTTTCCCTGCGCACGGACATTACCCTCTCTATCGACTTCTATCCCCGGTAATTTATTTAGGAGTTCCTTAAGTTTACGTTCTTTACCGGATGCAAAGGCAGTAACATTATAAATTGTAGTATCCTTTTTGATCTGGACAGGAAGTTTATAAGTTAAAAGGACTTCATCCAATTCTTGGACCAATGGAAGTAGGGTAAAGTCCTTTTTGGCACTATTTTCAGCAATCAATGAAAACACCAGTGGGCGGAAACCAAGATAGCTCACTTGGATTTCATAAGTAATATTTTTTTTTAGGGTCAATGAATATTCCCCCTTTTTATCTGTGATTGCAAATGGGGTTTTTTCTGAATTAGAATTTGGGAATGCAATAATATTTGCGTTGGACAAAACAACACCACTGGAATCCTTTACCTGACCAAAAATTTGGATCTCTTGTCCTAGAGCTATAGTACTGCCCCATAAAAAAGCAATAAAAAAACAAATCTTCTTCAATAACCTTTTTTCTTTATATCCGCCACTTCTTTTTCCAGCATAATATAATATTCTTGGTAGGATATTTGATTGTTTAGTTTCGGTTTTTTGATTTTTACGTTCGCTTTTTCAATCTTGTTCAAGGTATAGATCATTTCCTCGAATTTAAGTTCAACAATGAATCCGGGAAGTCCTCCAAACCCCAGAGGCCCAAAACTGTAGGGCAAATCAGAGGTAAACCATGCTTCAACTGGGGTCTTGACCGTCCCTTTTTGCCGAACTGTGGTAGCTTTGTAAACTTTATAATCTCCAAAATTCTTTGATTCTTTGGTAATGTCCCATTCCAATTTTTCATCAAGTAGTAAAGTCATTGGTTTTGAATCGTTCTTCTCAACAATCTTGGTACCTTCCAAATCATTGACATACCAAGTTTTATCTCCTTGGGAGAATACCAATGCTTGATAATAAATATAGGGGGATATATCATCGGGCTTCAACTGTTCCTTCCGATTGAACAAAGACTCATGGTCCGATATCAACAATTCAAATTCAAAATCTTTCAATACAGAAGCTATTGAAATCATTATATTTTTTACTTCAAAGTTTTCCATATCATCAATGTTCTTTGCAGATTTGACCCCATACAACGCCCTAACACCATCTTGTTGGGCATAGGTTGTATGAAAAACTAACATTAAAAGGTATATTATATGCTTGTTCATTTTGATATATTTTTTCATTAAAAATCCCCAAAGTTTGTTTCTTTGGGGAGAATAATATTGGGGGCCAGAATTCGCCTTCTGAATCAAGTCCTCATTCGTATTTGGCCCTCAATTCGATGCATCCAACATACGCTGCCCTAAATGCTTCAACACTTTGTCCCCTAGTGAGTTCCGTTGCGATTGCAACACATGAAAGATAAGCCTCATCGGAAGCTTTGGTGCATGAACAGTCGTTTTCTTCAATAGCATTGGCATTGGTAGTAAGAATTAGGGCCAATGCAAAAATCCCAATGATTTTTTTCATAATAAAATGGTTAGAGTTAATATACATGTCTCAATATAGATAAATTTTTCATAAAAATGAAAAAACTTACATTGTAAGCAAATAATATCCTTAGTAAGTGTGGTCTGTTTAAATCAGGTTTAAGATTTGTTTATGTTCCCTTCGGGCACAAAATGGCTACCTGTCAATGCCATTTATGATAATATCCCTGTCCTGAATCCTTCAAGTGTCTAGGTATAGTTCCTTTGCATCATGGAACTGGCTAAAAAACTGAAAACAAGGGATTTATCCTCTTTGTCTTCCAGAGATATTGATGCCGTGTGTCAATGCAGAATCATGTCGAGGGTCTTGAAAATTTCCCCCAATGGAGCTATCCCATATTCAGTTTATAGCAGTATTGATGAAATCGCTGGGTTATTCGATATCCCTTTCCGGTTGCTTTTTTTCCACCAAACGATCCGTTCTTTGTTCTGTTATATGGGCATATACTTCTGGGTTATAAATTAGATATTTGACTCCATTTGGTTCAGTACCTCTAGGATTTTCTCTTAATTTGCCTGTAAGTTGTGCATCAATAATGTTAATGATTATTGCTTGCAGTAGTTTGCACATTTTTTTAACGTATCATAGGCATGGGTAATGTAAAAAGCAAAAAGTGGGTTAAGGAATCGACGGAATATTCTAATACTAAAGTTGCGCTTGAAAATCTTTTTATAATTCAGGGGGAGCAAATTCCTGTAAACGAAATAGAAAGAGACCCTAAGTATCCAAGAATTGAATCTATAGTGAATTTTCTGAACAGAAACGGTATAGAGAACTTGGTAGTTGAATTAGGGGAAGATTCATTACGAAAAATCCCATTCCCTTGCTTAGCTCAAATTATAGAAACCGATGATAAAAATCTTGAAAAAGGACAGGTTCGTTTCGTAGTATTAAATTCTCTTAATGGCAGACTCTGTAATTATTTAGATTCAAAAAAGGGGTGGGTAGAAATAGAGGTGGATACTTTTCTCGATATCAGCACGGGAATCTTTGTTTTGGTCTCCAAGCCGGAAAATGATGATGTGGACAGTATATCAAACGTCGTGACTGATGCTGAGGACGTTCCAAGTATGTTCTCAGTGGGGACTTCAGCAGCTATTTTCTTCATTTTATTGATAGGCTACATTTTTTTTGCTAAGGTCGGAGTTTATGGAAAAATAAGCTTTGCTTTTAGTCTTATGGGGGTCATTTTAAGCTTTTTATTGGTGAAAGAAGAACATAATTTCAAAACCGGCAATGGGAGTAAACTTTGCGGAATATTGTCCTTCAAAGGAAAATCATCGAATTCCTGTTCAGAGGTAATCAATTCAAAAGCAAGTAAAATTTTTGGGCTCAGTTTTAGTGATGTGGGATTTATTTTTTTTGGATTTATTGTGATGGTTCTAATCCTTAATACCACATCATATCCCGGCACAGAATTATCCCTTGGATTGATTAAATTATTAAACACAGCCGCGCTTCCTTTTACCTTTTTTTCCCTTTTTTATCAGGGGGTCGTCATAAAAAAGTGGTGTGCATTATGTGTCTGGACACAAATAATCATAGTCGTTAATTTTATTCTATCACTATTTCTGATCGAAGGTTTCAATGTCGATTTTTTATTCAATGGTTATCCTGTGTCCATTATTTTTACTCTTTTATTGGTTTTTATAATCTGGAAATTAATAAGAAAGAACTATTCACTAAGCAATTCTTTAATGGATACAGAGCAGAAGCTATATGTTTATGAAAATGATACGGTTGTCTTCAATGGGTTGCTTAAGGAAGAGAAAAGTGTGCCGCTAAGCACCAATGAGTACGATATAGTTCTTGGGAATCCGGATAGTGAAAATATTTTGCTTATTTATACAAACCCGTTATGCCCTTCTTGTCGGAAAGCCCACCAATACATAGACCAAATTTTAAAGAGAAACCAGCGGTATTTCAGGATAGTCATACGATTTTTAGTGGCTGAAATATCAGAAAATGATTTTACAAAATCGCCCGACAACCTAGATACCGCCCTTGCTGTATCGGCTTTTCAAATATATCGGCGAGAAAAGTCAAGTAAGGATAAATTGGGGTTTTTAAAGATAATGGAGGAAATTTATTCCATGGAAACCATAAATGAGAAATCTATTGACAAATGGATATCTGAAAGGGTTGGGACAATCGATGGCCTGGAATATATAGAAAAGGCCTTAAGAAATCACAAAAGAGTTGCGGTCGATAATGGCATTGAAGATACACCAACCATTTATATTAATGGTATATATTATAGGTACGGGATTTTGTATCTAAAAAATATTTTGAACAATGCCTATCGATTAAAGGAAGAAGTGGCTGAGTAATTTGTTGGGGTCAAAAATTCTTTACTTTTTTTCTCAAAAAAAGTAACAAGCTCCAAATCATTACTGTTTTCAATAATTTGCACTAAGTTTTCATCTTCGCAACAGTATATAATAAACCCGTCTATATTATTGGGGGGGATGTTTAAGTGATCAATAAAGAAGCTATCATTTAATTTGGATTTAACGCTATCGAAATATCCCGCAACTTTCTCCGCCTTAATTTCTTTCTTTACTTGCTTCAACCTCCCGGTAAGGACATTGATCAGTAAATTAATGGCGCCTGTAGATGAGTGTTTCAGTTCCCTTTCGGCATAGCTCAACCTTCGTATTTGTGGATTGGGTAGGCCTAAATCCTCATTGGACAACACTTTTTCCAACTTTAAAGAGTTTATATCATATAATAAATCGCCTGTTAAATAATGATTAGACACCACCACTTCCTTTAATTCTATTGGGGTCTCCTGTAAGTTGATTTTAACAGGGTCCGGTTGGTGTAAAAAATTATTGACCGGAACAATTTTCAAACCGTACTGGATAGAGCTGATTAACAATGTATCATTCTGTTCGACCAATATCGAAAACCTTCCATTTTGGTCTGTTATGGTACCTCGTCCACTTTTCTTGCTGATTACGTTCAGTCCTACAACGTCCCCATTATTGGATTCAACGAATCCAGACAGTTCTTTTGTCTGAGAATAAGAGGTATAAGGGATAAGAAATATTATAAAAAAAACACAAAGAAAGGGATTCAAAAGAACCCCTTCCAATCTTCGTTTTAATAAGAAAGTGCTAATCTGCAAATTTTCAATTACTGATTCCCACATTTACAAAAGAAGCAAAGACGTGTATTCTTTTTAATACCGTCCAAAACCCCTGTTAGACATATGATTGCTCCGCCAACCACACTTTCCAAATTTTTTACTTCAAATTTTTTAAATTGATTTAAAGAAGATGTTTTCATAATAAATTTTTTAGTTAATGGAAAAATTAAATTTGCTGTAAGTTAAAAAAAAGACTTAATACTTTCCCGCTTTTTTAAAATTAAATAGCGTTTTTTCTGGTTCTATTATGTCGTAATCCCTCCAAATCTCGAAGCTATATTCTTTCGGATATATAACTTCGACGGCCGATTTACCAACATTGGAGGCTTTATTTTCTTTTCTTTTGGTAACGTTTGGATTACCAAAACTTGCTTCTTCTATATAATGTTCCAAGATATTGATGTCGGCCTCAAATGAAACAAGTTTCTCTTTTCCATTATCAGAAAGACTTTTAATTTGCATATTTCGGTTGATTCTTAATTCTTCCTTCGTCTCAACTCGGGCATATTTCGGAAAATAGCCTTGTGAATTGTGGAGTTTTTGGAAATAAATACGATAAGAATGGCCGTTCATGGTCGAATGAATCCCCAATAGGCCAAACATTTTCTCAGATACCCCAGCTATAGTATTCACATCCAATTTATGGATACCGAAGTCCTGCACATCAATAAAAATTTGACCTTCATATTTTGCCTTATCGTCCTTTGGCACTATTGAGATAACATAAACACTATGTTCACCATAGCTGATCTCACCTTTTAGGTCAAACTCATAATACTTGGGCTTCTTTAAAAAATCAAATTGGTCTGGATTGTTATATAACAGATCGTTTATAAAATTTGACCCGAGGTATCCACTGCTGTTAATGGCCTTGTCCCTGTTGATGTCCGTTTTGTCATTTTGCGGTCCATCTCCATTTATATCTATATCACTGCCTAGTTTGAAGAGACCGGACTTAAACCGAATTTGTGTGGATCCCGGTAAATGTTTCTTTAACAATGATATCAAATCAATTTTAATGGAGTCCAAAGCGGATGCCTGGTTCTTTTCTTCATGCTTGACTATCCGGATAGGATTTAGTATGAAATCTGATTTAATTCCCGACGGTTCGTTAAAATCAAACAAAACTTCGGTATATTTCGTAATGGTCTTAGGTATTTCTTTGGTCAGACTATCCAATTTTACCTGGGTAAACTCACTGATGTTGGATTTTAATTTTTCAGTTTGAACCTTTGTAATATTCTCGTTTAGGGTCTGTCGTAAAAAAAAGTCGCTCTTTGTATGTTGTTGGGCGTAATTGTCTTCAAGATGTTCGATGGCCTTGTTGACAATCTCAATGGGGTCAAGGCTTACATTGCTGACCGTTACCCCACTTAAACGTACAATCTCAGGGGAGAGAAGAATTTTTTCATCTATTATTTCCTCTAACAATACTGTTTTTGTTTTATATCCAATACAAGAAATTTTGATTTCTTTATTGTCCAACCTCTCGTTTTCCGGCAAACTAAAATTGCCATCTTCGTTTGTGATCACTCCAGAATTTGAATTTAAAACTATGTTAGCATAAGGAATGGGGAATTTCGTCAAAGAATCGGCCACTGTATAGGTTATGCGTTGGGAAAGACCAATATAGCTTATCAATAAAAAGAAGAACACCATGTTCCTTTGAATATTCATAGACACCAAAATATTTTAAACATTATAATTTGTCACAAAAAATCTCATTGGAGAAAAATAACCAAAAAGAACATTGAAACTTCACACAAAAAAGTTAATATTTGATTATCACAAAATTTTTTGCCAAAAGACCTCCTTTTATTGGCAGAGGTCAGGGGGGCTTGGTTATGAGTACAATCTTCGATAGGGTCGATTTCATTCAAGGATTATTTAATGCTCTTACGGAATATTTTTTTCTAAGCTCCTCAAATTCAATAGAACAGCTAAAAACTCAATTGTTTGTGTTTCATCGAAATATGAATAAAAAACAAGGGAAAAAGTTTAAACTCATCCAATTGTTACTTTTGAAGTAAAGCAAAATATGAAGAATTTTCCTTTTTATAGACAAATAGATTTTAAGGATTGTGGGCCAACTTGTTTGAAAATGATTGCCGAGTTTTATGGGAGAAAGATTTCCATTGAACATTTACGTGGGTTGTCCGAGACCAGCCGAGGCGGGACCAATTTAAAAAAACTCAGCTTTGCTGCTAAAAATGTTGGCTTTGATGTGATCGGGGCAAGACTGAGCCTAGAAAATTTGGACAAAGCCCCGTTACCCTGTATCCTATTTTGGGACAATAATCATTATGTGGTCCTTTATCAAAGAGTAAATGAAACCTATCATATTGCCGATCCAGCAGTTGGATTGATCAAATATAAAAAAGGTGCGTTTGTTAAACATTGGGCCAGCAGTGTCAATAATAGTGACAATCCCTCGGAAGGAATAGCCCTGTTGCTTGAAAAAACTGAGTATTTTGATAGTGTAAAATCAGAGCCCCCAAAAAAAAAGTCAGGATACAAACATCTTCTGCCGTATATACTTAAATATAAATCTCTTTTTCTTCAATTATGTGTTGGGCTTTTGGCAGGGAGCTTGTTGCAACTCGTTTTCCCTTTTTTGACACAAAGTATAGTTGATGTGGGAATAAAAAACGAAAGTGTACAATTAATATATCTCCTGTTGCTCGCCCAATTGTTCATCTTTTTGGGGAAAATAGCATTGGAACTGATAAAAGGGTGGGCACTTTTACATCTTAGTACAAGAATCAACATCTTGTTGGTCTCAGATTTTTTTAAAAAGCTGATGAGTCTCCCTATTTCTTTTTTTGACACTAAGATAACAGGGGATATTTTACAGAGGATTGACGATCATTCGAGAATCGAAAAGTTAATAACAACATCGTCACTAAACATTCTTTTTTCCATTTTTTCCATTTTGATTTTTGCCTCTGTTATAGCCTATTATGATTTTTATGTGTTCCTTCTTTTTGCGGTTGGGTCTGTGGTTTATGTGGTTTGGATCCTGTTTTTTTTAAAAAGGAGAGAACTAATTGACCATGAAAAGTTTAGACTTATGTCCCAAGAACAAAGTTTGGTTGTTGAACTTTTAAACGGAATGCAGACAATCAAAATGAACAATGTCGAAAAAGAGCAAAGATGGGCCTGGGAAAACAAAAGAGTGGAACTTTATAATGTATTGATAAAGGGAACTCGTTTGGAACAAACGCAGGATGCTGGTGCAGCATTGATCAATGAACTGAAAAACATACTGATTACCTTTTATTCTGCGTTATTGGTGATTGAAGGAAACATGACCATCGGGGCCATGTTGGCCATTTCTTATATAATAGGGAGCTTAAATGCGCCCTTACACGATTTTGTGGGATTTGTTAAAGAATCACAGGACGCTAAATTATCCTTACAAAGACTTTCTGAAATCCAGAATAAACCCAGTGAGACTGACAATGGAGAGACAAAACAGCTCCCAAAGTCATCTCATGATATAGAAATTAAAAATTTAAATTTCAGGTATCCTGGTTCAGATGTTTTGGTGCTTAAAAACATTAATCTCTTAATCCCCCAGCTAAAGACCACGGCAATTGTGGGTGCAAGTGGGAGTGGCAAGACCACTTTGCTAAAAATGCTTTTACGGTTTTATAGACCGGATGAAGGAACTGTTTTTGTCGGAGACCAAAATCTTAGCTCCATCGATTTGAAGGCTTGGAGAGATCATTGTGGAGTGGTCCTTCAGGAAGATTTTATTTTTAATGATACTATATTAAAAAATGTAGTGATCAGCAATATAGAGCCTGATAAAGAGCGGTTTTTAAATGCTATTAAAATGGCAAATATTGAAGATTTTATTATGAAATTGCCCCAAACCTGGGATACGGTCCTTGGAAATGAAGGCATGGGATTAAGTACAGGCCAGAAGCAAAGAATTCTCCTTGCCAGAGCAATTTATAAAAATCCCAAATTTTTAATTTTGGATGAGGCCACTTCTGCCCTTGATGCCGATAACGAGAAAATAATTGTCGACAATTTGGAGCGTTTTTTTGAAGAAAGAACGGTTTTAGTCGTCGCCCATCGGTTGAGCACGGTAAAAAATGCCGACCAGATAATTGTATTGGAAAATGGAGCCATTGAGGAAATTGGGTCGCACGTTGAATTAGTCCAAAAAACGGGCAAGTATTATAATCTTATAAAAAACCAATTGGAGCTTGGTGATTAATTTATGGTAAACTCTAATGATTCAAGTCCAAAATTGATTTCAATAATTGAGAAGCCATTTCACTGGACATTAAGGTTTGGGGCATCTGTTTTGATGCTTGTTATAGTCATTTTTTTAATTTTTCTGTACAATTTTGAGGTTTTCGACACCTATAGTGTTGAGGGAAGGGTTTTAAAAGTCACCAAAAAAAAAGTCGGAAAATTGGAGTTGACCGCAGCCCTATACACAAATGAGCATCCGTTTAAGACAGGGGACACCATATCCGTGCGGCTGGCAACCGACGAAAAACGTTATCCGGCCATAATCTCTTCTGAAAGCTGTGATGGGACTTGTTGTTCCAACTGTATTTTGTCAGTCGTTTTTAATACACCCCCCAATCTTATAAATATTCATAAAAAAAACACAAAAATCAGCTTGTCTAAATTAGAGAAGAAAAGCCTCCTACCCGGGTTGAGAGTAGGTGAGAATTAGGTCTATTTCAAATGAACAATCTACAATCCTTTATATCAGCTTATCTGCAAAAAGGATGTCAGGCATTTTTTTGAACTTTTGAAAACCAAAATGCAGGGAGAATCCAGCGTAGCAGTTTTTCTTAAAAGTTTTTTTATTGGTCTGTTTTACTTCCCCTCTATTTACCACAAAAATTATTACATCGACGTGTTGAAAGGTCATCCTTTTTTTTTACAAAATTAACACAAATATTTTGATGATAATCTAAAGGCGGAAATTGAAAAATCATTCCCTTACATTTATTCGACCGCTTCGAAAAATACTTTCAATCCTGTAAATCCCATCAAAATTCGTTGATGCCCACAAAGAGCCATTACATTTCGGTCAATGGGGTGAGTATCTGTCGGGTGCTATTCTTGCGGGAAAAGAAGAAAAGGCAGGTTATTTCCTTAGATTCCACTGTGGTTTCTGCCATACGGCCGTTGTGTCAATTGGATTTTAGGCAATTGCAATACACAAATAATATTTGATGATTTGTATGATCGTACATTTAATGATTTAGATAAATATGTACATGAAAAATGGAACGGAATCAGGGGCGAAGTTTAATGTAATATTTTTCTAATCGATTCGTTTTATTTCTTCTCCATTTGTCACAAAAATAATAGCATCAAAGTGTTGAAACCATTTGGCTTTGGAATTATTCAAATTAAATATATCGTTATCATTGTAAACTGCGTTTGCAATTTCTGGTCGTTTCTTCCTTATTTCAATGACATCAATAAAAAAATTTTCATTCAGTGCAGGAAGAAAGTGAACTAGACTTCCTCTATCCCTGTGGGCCTTGATGATATCTTTTTCCGTTCGCGGGGGCAAAATTAAGGAACCCACTGCAATGCTATAGGAAGAGTTAGGGTTCATTCTAGCATACTGAAAGCCCATTGTCTTACCTTTCATAAATTTTTCGTTGCAATTGGACATATGCGCATTGGCCAACCAAACTATCACCTTTCTATTTTCCAATCTTTTAGTAATAAAATTTAAATTTTTAGCCATTTGGGCATCTCTTATGGGTACTGCTTTGGATAAACTATAATGGGTGGTATATATGAGCAATGCGCTTCTGAAACTATCTAATATCTGATACCACAGAAGGTCATCCTTGACTTTATCATTGTTCAAAAGAATTTCCAAATTTTTGTGTACATATTCAACATCAGTCTTGGTCAAAACTTCCTTTGTATTATAATAGTTTTTTGCAACTTTTCCTGTCAATTCCAAAAACCTATCTTCAACTAAAATTCCATGCGACTTCAGAAACTCTTTCAGCTTAGCGTCAAAATGATTCGCAGAATACTTGGAGTGGAGCTGGTTATCAAATCCCCAAAGGTTCACATTTTCTTTTTCAACAATATCAAAAAGCTTTTGACATTGAACGGATTTTGACCAGTGAGGAAAGATATTTAATTTACTATGGTCAAAAAAAAGTCCAAAAAAATCACTTTCAAAAGCAATATCGGTAAACTGTAATTCTTTGACGAGATATTCGACCACCTTTGTTTTAGCCAAAAAATCCGAACCACTATAATGTACAGATTCACCGATAAAAACAACGCTCTTATCTTTGACGTTATCCCGAATAATTTTTTTTACATCATCTGAAAGTCCTTCTCCAGAATCAAATTTGTATATGTTGGGGTCAATCTGACCTTGGAGATTGAAAAACGTTAAAAACAATAGACAACGTAGGACACTGTGCAAAAAGAATGAATACTTAATCATGATATTTTTTACATTGTATGTATTAAATCATTTAAGATAAAAATTCAAAAGTAAATACCACATACTCCAAAAAAATGCAAAAAGATTTCGATGCAAAAAGTAACAATATTTTATTTTACTGGGCTTGCAGACCTGTGAGACACAAATGAGAAACAAAACAAGATTTTTGCTTACTTCTTTACAATTATTGAAACAATATTAATAAATTTTATATCACTTGTTTTAAATTGATAAAGAATTATGTGCTTTTTATTTCGTCAAATATTAAAATAAATTTTTGTTATATTTCCAAAAACTTTGAAGGTGTATGATAAATTTTCCATTAGTGGCCGGAACGCTCGCTTCAATGTTACATGTAATTTCTGGGCCAGATCATTTGGCAGCCGTTACTCCTTTAGTAATTGAAACCAAAAGAAAAGCATGGAGAATAGGCTTATTTTGGGGACTTGGACACTTATTGGGGATGCTTTTAATTGGTGTTTTGTTTTTATTATTTAAAGATATAATCCCCGTTGAAAGTATTTCAGAATATAGTGAGCAATTGGTGGCTGCTGTGTTGATTGGTGTCGGACTTTGGGCGTTTTATCGAATATTTAATCAAAAAAAGAAACACCTACATCCACATGTGCACCATGACACTGAAACCTATGTTCATATTCACGAACACGAACATCATGATGAAGGGCATTACCATAAGCATGATAAAATTGTAAAACAGGATGTTCTATCTTCTTTTGGTATTGGATTTTTGCATGGATTAGCTGGTGTGGCCCATTTTTTATTATTGTTACCCGTGCTTGGCTTTCAAGATAACTCTGAAGGCATTCAGTATATTATTGGGTTCGCTATTGGTACGGTTCTGGCAATGTCCGTTTATGCCTTAATATTGGGTAAGATTACTTCTTTTTCTAAGCATCAACATAATGATAATTTTTTCAAAGGGATTCGCTTCGCAGGCGGGTTATTTGCAATAATCATTGGTATTTACTGGATGTATTTAAGTCTTTAAATCGCAAATTATTACGCGATGGTTACCAGTATCTGCTATAAATAGTTTGTTTTCTTCCGTTGCAATTGAAAATGGCCAATAAATGGCGCTGCCTGTGCCGTGCATATTTTCTTTATACTCACTACTTGTATTAAAATCTGGCCTCCCAATTAGTGCATTGGCACTGGCATTGTTCTCTTTAGGAATACTTTTAAAGACTAAAATTCTACTATTACCTGTATCGTTCACCAAAATACCTTCTTTATAAAAACAAGCGTCATACGTCCAATTTAAGGTATTCGCTTCTGGTGAAAGTCTAAACTGATTTTGTCCTGCATCATCAAAATTTTGTTGTCCTATGATTACATCAGCGGGTTTGTTAAACGCATCGTTTTTATCATTCCAAACTAAAACTCTATAAAACTGTGTGTCAGTAATGGCTAAATATCCCTTTTTGCTAATTTTAATTGAGTATGGCCAAATAGGATCATTATTTTCATAATCTCGGGTATTGAAATCTGACTTTCCAATGACATTGTCTGCATTAGCAAAGTTTTCCGTAGGAATTTTGTTAAAATACAACACACGACGGTTACCCGTATCGGCTATCCATAAGCTTACACCATCTGAAAAAACACCATAAGGCCAGTTCAAAGTATTAGCTTTAGGGTTTGCCGATTGCCCTTTTACATTGGGATAATTCGTTTCAAAACTGGCTTGTCCTAAAACAACATCTGCCGGTTGTGCATTCACTGTAGGAATGCTATGCCAAATTAAAACACGATGATTCCAAGCGTCGGCAACAATCAGTTTTATACCATCGCTCCAAATTCCTGAAGGGTATTGCAATGTTTTCGAAGAGACTAAAGAATCTGCATTTCTACCTGTGTCTTCAATACTTTCTTGCCCAAGAATAACATCTGGATTTTGAAATTCTGATGTAGGTATAGTTTTCCAAATAAAAACACGATTCCGTCCAGTGTCTGAAACAAAAAGCATATTATTAACTACAAACACGCCTCGTGGTGCTAAAAACGGTTTTTGTTTTGAACCTTTAAAAATATAAGCATTCGCGACGTTGCTACCTAAAGTAGTATAATCCATAGGTTAACAGATTCTTGGCAATTGTTCTCCAGGAAGCATGCTTACCATGCGTTTACCACCAATGGCGCTCTCCAAAATCACTTGTTTTGGGTGTGCTTCAACAATGGTTCCTATAATTTTCGCATTGGTACCATTTTCGTCGTTTTGTAAGGTTGCTACAAACGAATCGGCTATAGAAGCATCTACAAAGCTTAAAAACAATCCTTCATTCGCCACATATAATGGATCTAACCCTAATAATTCGCAGGCACTTGCTACCTGACTATCTATTGGCAAATCTTTCTGAAAAATATCAATTCCAATATTAGAGGACAAAGCAATTTCTTTTAAAACCGTGGCTATACCACCTCTCGTGGGATCAGTTAATAAATGAATGTCTTCTCCAAACGCATCTATCAGTTTTAAAATAGTATGATTCAAATTTGTGGTATCGCTTTCAATGGTGGAATCGAATTCTAATCCTTCTCGAACAGACATAATTGCCATACCGTGCGTTGCTATGTTACCACTAACGATGATTTTATCTCCAATTTTAATATTCTTTTCATTGATATGTGCTTTTGGATGGATGTTGCCAACACCAGAAGTATTTATAAATATTTTATCGCCTTTACCTTTTTCAACTACTTTAGTATCACCGGTAACTACATTTACGTTTGCTTTCTCGCAAGCATACTTGATAGCTACTAAAATCTCCCAAAACTGTGTCATTTTCAGGCCTTCTTCAATAATAAAACTTAAGGATAGATACTTAGGAATAGCACCGCACATGGCTAAATCGTTTACAGTGCCATTAACAGCCAGTTCACCAATATTTCCTCCGGGGAAAAATATAGGGGACACTAAAAAACTATCGGTTGAGAATGCCATCTTGCCATTCATTTCGAGAAACGCACCATCATGTCGTTCATTGAGTATATCATTGCTTAACACATCAAAAACGCCGCTGTCAAGTAGTTTATTGGTTAAAGTACCACCGCTACCATGCCCAAGAGTTATGACATCAAAATCTAATTTTGGCATGGGGCATTGCAGCTGCATTCGTATTTTTTTTGAATCAGACATTTATTATTGATTATTGTAGATTAAGCTTCGATTAAGCCAGAAAAATGGTAATAGGCCGCACAAGCACCCTCACTACTTACCATAGGAGCTCCTAATGGAAAGGACGGTTTACATTTCTTACCAAATTGTGGGCATTCAAAAGGTTTTTTGATGCCTTTCATAATTTGTCCTGAAATACAATCGGGATGTTCTGGGGCTTCTTCTATTGAAATACTAAACTTTTTGTTGGCATCAAAGGCGGCATATTTTTCTTTAACGGCATAACCGCTTTCAGGAATTTCGCCAATACCTCGCCATAGCTGATTCCTAATTTCAAAAACTTCAAAAATCATTTTTTGAGCTTCGGTATTACCTTCCTCTTTCACAATTCTTGAATATTGATTCTCGACTTTAGCTTTATTTGCTTCTAACTGACGAATTACCATCAAGATACCTTGCAAGACATCCAAAGGTTCAAAACCAGTAACTACGATTGGTACATTGTAAGTTGCCGAAAGGGGATGATACTCTGAATTGCCCATAATGGTACATACATGCCCAGCGGCTAAAAAGCCATCAATATTACTTTCGTCATCATCAATTACCGCTTTTATAGCTGGTGGTACTAATACATGAGATGCTAAAATGGAATAATTAGTCAAACCTTTTCGGTGCGCATGGATAAGAGATAAGGCATTTGCTGGTGCGGTAGTTTCGAATCCTACAGCAAAAAAAACAACTTCTCTGTCTGGATTCGCTTCTGCAATCTTTACAGCTTCTAATGGTGAATATAAAATGCGAATATCGGCACCTTTGGCTTTGGCTTCCAAAAGATTAATTTTTGAGCCAGGAACGCGCAACATATCTCCAAACGAACATAAAATCACACCCTCATTGAGCGCCAAATGAATGGCTTTATCTATTAAATTTAACGGTGTTACACAGACAGGGCAGCCTGGACCATGAATCATGGTGACTTGTTCTGGCAACATGTCTATGATACCATTTTTAACCAAACTATGTGTTTGCCCGCCGCAAACTTCCATTATAGCCCAAGGTTGCGTTACCGTTTTTTCTATTTCTTCGAGATACTTCTTTGCTAATTCAGGATCTCTATATTCATTCATATACTTCATGACTCATCTTTTTTAGGCAAATAATCGTCAACATCTTCAAGTTCGCCTAATTCGCCAATTTCTTCTAAATATTCAAACGTTTTTTTAGCTTCTTCTTCGTTAACTTTACTTATAGCAACCCCAACATGCACTAGAACATAATCGTCAACATCGGCATCTGGTAGCATTTCTAAACTGGCTTCTTTCGTGATTCCACCAAATGAAACCTTTGCCATTCTCACCAAACCGTTATGTTGTAATTCTATACTTTTAATTTTCCCTGGAATTGCTAAACACATAGTACTTAATTTTTTATATGTTGATGGTACATCAACTGTCCGAATGATATATTTTCGTCGTTAGCAGACAATTTACAATTTAATTTTAAATTTATTTTATCTTTTTTTGCCATCAGAGAAAGCATTGAAACTAATAGCGCGTTTTGAAAAACACCACCACTACAGGCAATCATGTTTATTTGATTCTTTTTAGCAACCCTTATAATGGATTTAGCTAAAGTGTAGATAAAACTATAAGCCAATCGTTCTTTACAAAATCCTTCTCTATAGGCTTTTATAAGTTTTTTAAGAATATACTGGGATGGTATTTCATTATAAGTTGTATCATGTAAAAAATCAATATAATAGCTTTTAGAGTATGTGTTTGCACAATCTTCAAGTCGCATGGCTGCTTCAGCTTCAAAAGTATTTATATCTACTAAGTCTAATGCCGAAGCTGCTGCATCAAACAACCTACCAACAGAGGATGTTTTAAGCTTGTTGGTTTTTATAGTTTTTGAATAGATTTTCCATTCGGTTTCGGTAAACTTATCTTTAATGAAAGGCTTCGTTTCATCATCTAATAGACTAAATAAAGCTAAACGTGGCTCTTTAGCCATTTTGTCGTTAGTCAACCAATCGAAATATTCAAAATGTGTTAAGCGTTCAATTTTATAATTTTCGTAAGTAAAAAATTCACCTCCCCAAATCTGATTGTCATCACCTAAACCTGTACCATCCCAAATCACACCTAGTATTTTGTCTTTGCAATTAAACAAATCATGTTCTCCTAAAACACTTGCAAAATGTGCTTTATGATGCTGAATTTCTTGAATAGCAGCGTTGTATGTTGAAACCAGTTCGTGCCCTAAAACGCTGCTTTGGTATTGTGGGTGTTTGTCAATAAGAATTGTTTTTGGAGTGGTGTCGAAAACATCAAAGTAATTTTCAATTATAGTGTTATAACGTTTTAAAACATCGTAATTATCTAAATTTCCGAAATATTGACTCACGTATGTTTGTGCATTGGGCACAAATGTAAAGGTGCTTTTTAAATGCGCTCCCATTGCCAAAATAGGCTTGGTATCGTTTATTTTAACATCGATATAATTCGGTGCCAACCCTCTAGAGCGTCTATAGATAAGCTTTTTGTTATATCCAAATTTGATAACAGAATCGTCTTGCGGAAATTGAATATCGAGATTGTGATGCAAGAAATAATCAGCAACATTTTTTAAGTGTGTATGCGCTTCTTTTTCTTCAGAAATAATAGGCGAACCATGTATATTCCCACTCGTGGCAACAATGGGCTGTTTAATTTCTTGCATTATTAATTGCAACAATGCAGAAAACGGTAGCATCACACCTGTTTGGTTTAAATTTGGTGCGATGGTATTGACAGCGATACTTGTATTTTTAGTGTTTTGCAGGATCACTATGGGTGCTACTCTAGATTGTAAAGCTTCTTCTTCGTGAGATGATAATTGAAACTCTTTCTTTGCGGTTCTAATTGAAGGATACAATACTGCAAAAGGCTTATTGGGCCTTTTCTTTCGCGCTCTTAACTCTTTGATGGCTTCTGGATTTAAAGCATCACAGCACAATAGGTAACCATTGGTGTTTTTAATAGCAACAATTTTTCCATCAGAAATACATTGGCCAACTTTTTTAATACAATCAATTTGATTTTCTGCAATCGTTTTTTCATCCGTTGCTACCAATCTTAATTGTATGCCACATGAACTACATGAGTTAGTTTGCGAATGAAACCGTCTGTCGTTTGGATTAATATACTCTGCATGGCAAGCCTCACACATGTCAAACTCTGTTAACGACGTATGTGCTCTTTCAAATGGAAACTTGGTTGTAATGGCATAGCGTGGTCCACACTGTACACAGGTTGTAAATGGATAATTATAGCGCCTGTTTTTAGAGTCTGAAAGTTCGGTTTTACAGGACTCGCAAATTGCAAAATCTGGTGTTAATGGTACATTGATTTGTGCCTGTGTTTTTGATGAAATAATGGTAAAATTGTTAAATTCAGTAAACGGACTTCCAACAATTTTACAGGAAGTTATAATGGCTATTTCTGGTTTGTGAAGCAGAATGTCTTCTGAAAATCTATCGACACCTTCTTTAGAAGTATTACAATAAATAAGAACACCATTTTCATTGTTTGAAACAGTACCATTTAACTTATGTTTTTTCGCAAGATTAAAAACAAAAGGACGAAATCCAACACCTTGAACCTGTCCTTCAATTTGTATTTGAAATGTTTTACTCACTAAAATAAAACATTAAGTTTGCTGCTTTTGTTTAACTTTTTGTACTAACCAATCACACCATTCGTCTATGCCTTCTTCAGATAAAGACGAAATTTGTAACACTTCTAATTCGTGATTAACTTCTCTTGCATCTTTAGTCACTGCTTCTACAGAGAAGGGTAAATAAGGTAGCAAATCAGCTTTAGAAACGAGCATCATATCGCTTGTTAAAAACATGCGTGGATACTTTTTTGGTTTATCATCACCTTCGGTAGTAGCCATTAAAGTAACACGGTAATCCTCACCTAAATCAAAAGAAGCAGGGCACACCAAGTTTCCTACATTTTCAATAAAAAGCAGATCGATATTTGGTAAATCAAACTGATCTAACACCTGATGAATCATTTGGGCTTCCAAATGACAAATACCTCCAGTTACGATTTGCAATGCAAAAATGCCCGTTTCTCTTATGCGCTCAGCATCACGCTCGGTTTCCAAATCACCCACCATAACGGCCATATTTAGCTTGTCTTTTAGCTTTTCTGCTGTTTTTTGCATCAGCGTAGTTTTTCCGCTTCCGGCTGAGGACGTTATATTAACCAACAGCGTGTTGCTTTTTGCCATTTCCTTTTTGATAATATCGGCTACAAAATCATTAGCCTTTAGCAAATTGATATTGGTATTCTCGCATTGTGCAGTTCCGCGAGCCGCTTTTGTGGATTTCTCTATACTCATAATTGTATTGTTTAATTGGTACTTTTTATGCACATTTAATCGTCAAATTCTACTTTATGGATTAACATTTCTTCACCTTGAATCACATTTTTACTGGGCCTTTCACAATTATCACAGATAAATCGATAGTTTTTAACATCTGTGATATGGTTGCACACCTCGCACTGAATTTTTAGTTCAGTTGACTCTATATGAAGCACTACATGATGATAGCCTGGATTCGTAATATGGTAAGCACTGTAGGCATTGTGCAACAATCGAGGTTCAATGTTCGATAAGATGCCAACTTTAAGGTGAATGGCTTTCATCTTATTCAATTTTTCTTGTTCAAACTCCATTTCTAAAGTTCGCATAATGCTATTAACGATGGATGTTTCGTGCATGGTTAATTCAGTATGGTTTTTAAATTTTTTAAAGCTTCTATGTGTTCATTTGCCTTTTCTATTAAAGCACTGTCGGTAACCAATTGCGATATTTCATTCGCTTTATTGAGCATCGCATTGTATTTTTTGGCTTCTTCTTCACTGTTTTCATTATGCATGACCCAGTAGAGCTCTAATTGGTTTACTAAAGTCAAAGCGCGCTCAAAAGGATAGCTAGCTGCTGTTCTAACACTCAAAGCATCTTCAAACATACCAAAGGCTTTATCTAAATTGTTGTGCAATTTGGCTACAGGAAAACTCATTAAAGCAGTAGCATAATTATGACTTGCCATGGCAAACTCGTAAGGATAATCTTCTTTGGTGTAAAACTTCAATACTTCCTTAAATGATGAGGCGCAAAAGGCTGTCCAAATAGGTTTTTCTTCTGAAGATACAGGGATTTCCGAATAGATCAACGCTAAATTATGATGCACATGTGCAAACTTTTGAGGATGTGTCTCTCGCTTAAAGACTTTTAACGTGTCCTGAAAGGCATTTATAGCAGGTTTGTAATATTGCGGGCTTCCGTTTTTACTCCAGGTATAAAGTAGCGTGGCTTTCCGCAAACCTGCTTCCCCTAAAAATTCTGGAATATCAGCTTCTTTGAAAATTAAAATGGCTTTGTTTATGTAATCCTTCGAAGCAATATAATCTTTCTGATAGTTTGCAATTTCTGAGGCATCCACATACAATAAGCCTGCGTTTACATTTTGATTTCTTGTCTCATAAAAATGAATACCTTCTTGAAATAATTCTGAAATTTCATCTAAAGTATCGTTTTCATAAGGTAGTTGTAATTGCGCCATGAGTGCTGATGCCAATTGAATTTGCATCGCATTTTTTGATTCGGGCGAGATGGCTTTGTCCTGTAGCGAACGTACCAACTCCTCTGCTTCCTGATAGGCATTTACATCTAAAAGCAAGTTACTGTAATGTTTCGCGATAAACACCTTTAATTCATCATGAATCTCCGTATCTATGGCTTTAGCATACATTTTTTTTAAGGTTTCAACAGTACAGCGATTAGAGTATTGTCCATAATGCTGAACGATACTTTGATTAGCTAAAGTGTCTATTTTAGAAAACATCGCATCAGAAATATCGTAACCAAACTGTAGATGTGTAGCGACTAAAAGATCATTATATATACTGTTACCTTCTGAAACAAATTCAAATACTTTCTGCTGGTTTCCTAATTTATAAAAGATAATCGCCAAAAGATTATTGGCGTTAAAAGTAATTTCTGGAAATATATAAGGTGGTTCTGTGTCGTACCAATCGAGTGACGCTCGGATAATGTCATTTTCAACTGTCAGCAATTTAGAGGTAGGATCAATTTCTTCTGGATGACTCACAACAGCAACTAACTCGTCCAAACGATCAACTACCATAATTACCTCGCGAATGGATTCTTTAAAATTAGTTGCTGTTAATATTGTAATCATCTTTGTTTACTTTTTGTGTTCCTCTAATATCCTTTGCGGCTGTTTGTTGCATATTTCTAGCATACACTTCTGCCAAACGCTTCGATCTGTAATCGCCTATTTTTTTGATTAATATATGTTTAGGATCCTTAGTATCGATAAATACTAATGATACTTCCCAACGGCTATTTATTTCTTCAATCTTATATTGTACTTCGGCATCTAATAACCATGCATCTTTTGGATCATTACGTTTTGTCATTACATATTGACTTTTATAAGATTTGTTTTTTCCACTATTTCATACTCAAGTACTCTATCAGTCATATTTATATCATTATCGATTAAAATTTCTCGAATTGCTAATGTTCTATCGCCTTTTAGGTTTCTAGATTTTAATAAAAACTGAGTTGGTTTGTACATCTTCACAAACCATTGACTACTTACGGGTGTTATGAGTAGTCTTTCTTGAGATTTTACATACGTAACATAGGCATAATGAATATTTTTAAAAATGTTCTCTACCAGTTCACTATCTAAAAAAATATGAGATGACTTTAATGCTACTTTTTCGTTCACAATACTTCTGAAACTTTTAATTCTTCTAGTATATGTTCAACGACTTTATCTCCTGCATCTTTAACTGCATCACTTAATTCTACTTCTAACTTCGTATTTTCTATGGCAATTAAATACACCTGAATATCGTCTGGATACTCGTCTTGTAAAATCTTTTTAGCGTACGACAATGCTTGATCCCATTTCATACCATGCAAAAACACCAAAGGATCATCTTGTGGTGCTCTCAAAACTTCTTCGGCAGGAACTTTAAAAAGTGTTCCTACAGGTTCATTGGTATTTAAAGCTGCATCTACCAGTATAATTTTTTGATGCCCTTTTAATCCAAAAAGGACTTCAAAAGCCGCTGTTCCCATATCAAAAATATTGATGGCCTCATTATCACCAATATGCTCCTTGAGTTTTTCAATGACATACATTCCAACACCATCATCACTTCTTACAGGGTTTCCGAAACCCATGATTGCAATTTGCATATTAATATATTTAAAATTAAAAAACTTTCTTAAGTGCTACCTTAAGAAAGTTTTATGTAACTATCTTATATTGTGCCTGTTACAACTTGAATTTCGATAATTCGACACCACTTTTTTCATCATGAGCATGTACAGTACATACTAAACACGAATCAAAAGAACGGGCTACAATACCCACTTCAACAGGATCAGCTGGATCTTCAATTTCTATGCCGGTTAAAGCACTTTCAATTGGTCCAGGATTTCCATTAGCATCGTTAGGCCCTACGTTCCAAGTGGTTGGTGCCATAACCTGATAATTTTTAATAACACCATCTTTTATTTCTATCCAATGAGCTAAAGCACCTCGAGCTGCTTCGGTAGCACCAAAGCCTTTTCCATCTTTTTCAATAGGTTTGTTATAAAACACACCATCAAGGTCTATTTCTGATAACCATTGCTCGATAAATTTATAGATTCTAGGAGCTTCATGTACACGTGCCAATACACGTGTAAATACACTAGGTCCTAATTTTTTGATAATATCTCCGAATAAAGGATCTCTAATTTGATGTTCTTTATTGTTAGGGTTTGCATTCATCACACAGCGAGCAAGTGGCCCTGTTTCGCATGCATGGCCATCATACCTTGGTGATTTAGCCCAAGAGTATTGTCCATCAAAATTTGTATCATGTAATACTTGAGATTTTGCGGGTGTTGGTAACGGCTCATCCCACGGATGTAAACCATCTTCCTGATTATCATACCAAGAGTGCTTAACGTGCTCACTCACTTTTAAATGATCAAACTCATGCCAATTTTCTCCATCAAAGAATCCGCTTGAGCTTATTAAAGCATCGTTTCTTCCTTCAATAGTAGGATTATTATACATATCTTTATGTAAGTATGTTCCTGTTGCCAAGAACTTGCCAACGCCTTGACCAAATTTATCTAATCCAAATTCAATACCAGCTCTGATTAATAATCCTAAGTCACTATTTTTATGCGACTCATTTTCTTCTACCCAAGCTAGCATGTCGTCCCACGACTTTATTTTCATGTATCGCTCAATAGAACAACCTAGCCAAATAGGTTCTAACCAATCATTTTTAAATTGCGCTAAAATAGCATGTGCTCTTGTAATATCTTTTAGAGTAGGCGCACACATTACACCTCCAGGTACCATATAGCTTGAGTGTGGCCATTGACCACCAAACAACGCATAAATCTGTACAGGAAGGGCACTCGCTGTTAGCCCTTTTTGAAAGGTTTCTCCTACATATGCTGACCAACGTTTTACAACCTCTTTATACAGGGGTTTATTGGCATATTTTTTATTAGCTAAATCTGTAGCAAAAATGGCATAATACCATCTCGGAATACTTTGAAGAGTTTCAGAAGCCTGTCCTATTGCTCTTAACAATAAAGCATTAGGTGACAGTTTAGTTCCCCATGCAGTATCAAGAGCAGATGATGCGCAATACAGATGTGATCCTCCACAAATACCACAAATTCGAGGCGTTACAATTAAACCTGACTGTGGATCTTTACCCGCCATAATTTTCTCAAACCCTCGAAACATTGCTGCTTGGGTATGTGCTCGAGTTACTTTACCATTATCTATGTACACCTTAACATCTAAATCGCCTTCAACGCGACCTACAGGTGAAATATTTAATTCTTTTACTGACATTTCTATAGTTTTAATTGGTTACTTCGAAGCTTCCATTACTCTACGGTTCTTAGGCATAACTTTTTGGAAGCCAGCTTCCATATAATATGCTAATTTTGTTCTGCCGTGAGGTACTTCTTTAGGCAAAACACCTAGGTACTTCATAGTATTGAATACACTTCCTTTCTTAAGATCATGATGAGGGAAACCTGGTTCAGTGCACCCTAAACATGGATGATTTGAACGTGTTTTGCTTGATTGTCTGTTCCACAATATGTTGTTACAACTTGCCCTAGTCATTGGTCCTCTACATCCTACTTCATAGAACAGGCAACCACCACGTTTACCAAAGTTCCCATCTACTTTTTGAGCAAAATTGGTTACATTAGTACAACCATCCTGAACAAAATCTGTAAAGAATGTTTTTGGTCTATGATAATCATCAATTACAACATCACCAATACGACCAACAGCAATTGCTACCAGTATTTGGGTAATCCAATCTGGATGTGCAGGACAACCAGGTATATTGATTACTGGCAAACCACCTTTAGAAACATAGTTAGCGCCTAAAAAACCTCCTTTATTTTTTTTGTGAAACTGCAAACCAGTAGATTCACTCGGGTTAGGTGGTACAGCAGGAATTCCTCCCCATGTAGCACAATCTCCTATGGCAACAACATAGCCAGCTACTTCAGATAATTCTTTAATCCAATCTTTCATTGGGCGGTCAGCAAAATAATTCATTGATCCTGTTCCATTTGGTCCTTGAATTAATGAACCTTCATAAACAAGAATATCCATTTGCTCTTTACCTGCAATAATATCTCTTAGTAAATCCTGTACTTGGTCACCAATTTGCAATCCAGTGGTTGGATGCCAAAGTATATTTAGACCAAAATCAGTGATGAGCTCTACAACGGTTGGTTCTTCCGCGTTAAGAAAAGACATAGTGTTACCACTACATGCTCCCCCTTGTAACCATAAAACGTTTGCCATAGTAATTAAAGGTTAGTTAAAAAATTTATGGATTAAATATAGTAATTTAAAATTAATTGATTTAATATTAATAATTTATTAAAATATTGATATCATAATTATGAATAAATCATTTTCCTATAAAAAAGTTTAGCCAGAAAAAGAAAATTGCACTTGGTAATTGATACTTAATATTTTGGCAATCAAAAATTATATAAGTAATGAAAATACTTTATCTTAGAAAGAAATAACCTTTTCAATTTGATTTATGCCTCTGAATTTTTCTAAGGTCGTTTTAGTTTTAGAAGCATATACTAATGATACTACTGAAATAAGGATTGCAATAATAAAAATAATAACTGCCCATTTAGGATATACTCCAGCTTTTTTAAACAAGGTTTCAAATCTTCTGTATTGCCTTTCTTGTAGTTCACTTTGCCTTTTAAGTTGATTGTTATAAGTCTCCAAGAGTGATTTTATTTCTGACAAATCAATAGCCACCTTTGTATTTTGGATTTGATCATTAATAATTTCCAGTCTGCTTACGTCACTACGGAATTCTTCCATTTCAGAAGTTAACAATTCCATATATTCTTTAGCTCTAGTCATATTTTTAATCTTTTTAAATTCCAATCCCTACGTCTATAGAATGTTTCACAACTTGTTTTGTAATTTTCTTTGCAATACTTAAAACCAATCTTGGAGCTAAAGGAATAGCTTTATCCAACACTTTTATTGGAGCTATGTTTTTTATGACTTTATTTGACCGACCATAAAGTCGTTGCCCAATGTTGCCACCGGTCATGCTACGATGCACTTCGCTACCTTTCAAATTATAACCGTTGAATTCAAAGCGAAACCCTTGAATATTTCCTGCTTTATTGATACTTGGCAATACTTTTACACCATTGGTTTGCATGGCTTTTATATAATCCTCAAAATTCTTTGTGGTAAATTGTTTTAAGGTCAGTTCATGTCTTCGTTTGATTTCCTGTCGAACCTCCTTCAATAAAAACTCTTTTTCGAACTGTACTTGTTTGACGGTAGTTAATTGCATTTGCTCCGCAACTCTTTCAGCGGCATATTGACTGCGTTTTCCAATGAAACTATCATTATAGGCTACACCTCGAAAATCAATACGATTTACATATAAGTGGATATGAGTATGCTCTTTATTTCTATGAACAAATGCTATGGCCTGTCGTTGCTCCAGTTTCATTTCTTTCATAAATCGTTTACAGATTATTTCAAGATCTTTTTGTTGTAATCGTTTTCCATCTTCTATGGTCGGGCTGATCACAAAGGACAGTGTATTTTTTTGACAATGATAGTTCTGGTCCTGGACCATTTTAAATTCCTGAGTAATTTCAGCAGGACTATCACCAACCAGTTCTTGCTTAAATACAACTTCAGCTCCCTTTTCCTGATTCCATCCATAGGCTACCGAAGCTTGAGTATGTGCAATGGCTTTTCCTTTTCCTATCATTGCGATAACTTTTGTAAATGTGTTTTTATCTCATTAGCTAATCGATATACTTCTTCGGTAAGTTTTGGATTTCGTTTGCGATACATATTTCCAATGGACTTAAAGTTGTTATGAAACTTAACCAAGGTGCTATAAATAATAATCTCATCTTCGGTCAAGCGCTCAGTAATCTTCTTTTCAAACGCTACTCTTCTAAAATATTCACTGAGTGTCAACCCAGATCGTTTCGCCCTGTTCTTCAATAACTTTTTTTCCATGGAAGTACACCTAAATTTGATCACTTCGGTTTTCCTCTTAAACCGACTCTTTTTTTCATTGCGACCATCGGGAGTAATCGAGATTGTGCCCACAGGCACACATCTCGAATTTGTTTCCAACAAATCTTTTTCACCGATATCTAAAAGAATAGTATCGCCATCTTTTAAATGCTCTTGAGTTAACTGAAGTACAGTTTTCACAACTGTTTTTGAGTTATGTTTTTTTGTTCTTAAATCCATGACATCAGCTTTTCATTTGCATCTTTATATCCTTTGTAAAACTCCCTGCAATCATGTGATTGTGGACATGCATCCAATAGATAGTTTGTTACCAAATCACCCGATCGGTCATTGTCTAAATAGAGAAGGATTTTTTCATAATTCATTAGTGTAGGAACAGCATTATTTGCAAAGGCAACTGAATTAAGCACTAATAGATCAACTTCTTTTATTTTCTCTTGTAACATACTATCAAGGGATAACAGATCAAACATCCCTTCGGTAACCAATAAACTTTTATGCCCCTTATTTAGATGGCTAAATGTTTTGGGTGAAGTTGATGTTTTGTAGTATTTGTTTCGCAATTCCCACCCTCCATCATTATTTTGTAAACCTAGAGCAAAATATGTCTTGTCATTATTTTGATACCAGACTTCTTGACAATAATTCTTGGCTGTGACCAATGGTATTTTTCTTGAGGCCATATAATTTATCAACCCCGGGTGCTGAATTAGCCGAACCTTTAATATGATTAAACCTGCATTTTTTTCTTTAAAAACTGGTTGCTGTTGAAAAGAGAAGACGGAAGCTTCATTGTTTAAAAAGCCCAACGCTTCCCTAACAGAACAATTCAAAATTTCGATGATTAAGTCTATGACATTTCCTCCAATCCCTAACCCATGATCATACCATCTATTCTTTATTTTAGATACTTTAAAAGAGGCTTGTGTTTCTGACCGTAATGGACTTAGAAACCAAGCTTCTTTTTCCGATTCCTTTTTGGGAAAATGCTCAAATTTTGCCAACACCTGGAGTAGGCAAATATTTCGAGCTTTTTTACAGTTTATTTTTTCTTTTTTCATGAGCTCTTCATTTTTTAGAACATTTTTGATGATTTGATGACAATACCTCTGAAAGGCTTATAAACATTGAGTTTTCCCTGTCATCGTTTTGTCATCACGTCATCATTTTTGAGTTTTTTAAGTCTTTTTCTGTCATCACTTTTTATTTTGATGACAGAATGATGACAAAGTGATGACGGTCTTAAGCCCCATAAACACTGGCTTCGGCTCAATCTGTCATCGATTCATCAAAATTTTGGACTAGGAAAGGCCTTTCTATAGTAAAATAGCGTCCTTTTGCATCTTTTAAATCCATATCTCCATCACTCCAAATCACAAACTTTTGATATTTGTTGGAGTTGTCCTGGTTCTTTAATTTCCAATCCTTTTTTAATAATCTTCGAAGTTGTGTTAAATCTGTTTTGACCCTTGTTTTATTAAGTGCATGTAAGGCATCAATAGGGCATAGGTGTACCTTTTCTAAATCAAATTTTTCCATGACACTTAAAATGATACTGGCCAATTCCTTTTCAACACGATTGCGATTGTGTTGAACTAATTTTTTCAAAGCAACTGTTTTGATTTGCTGTGGTGCGAACCACATTCGAGTTAAATGTTTCGTAGAGAGCTGCCTGTGTTTAAGAAAATAGAGAAAGGCAGGGATTTCAGAAATTAGCTTTTCCAGATAATCCGTATGCTCTTTTTCAATGGTTGGTACTTTGATTACCCAGAACCGGGTTTCGTTAGCATCAATTTTAATGAAGTTATCTTCATTATTGCTACAAAGGATAAACTTCCCGAAGAATTCGACTTCACGTTTATCTTTTCCTTTCGCCTCTAGCTTATTGATATTGGTAGTACTCAAATATTTAATACGTTCTGTAAGTTCTTCCTTGTTAAAGAGCACTTCATCAATGCAGATCAATAATTTGTTGGCCCAATCAGCATTGAACTGACTACTAAAGCTATCATTAGTAAGATAAGTAAGGTTGTTATCAAAGATTTCTTTTAGCCATTTAAGAAATGTACTTTTCCCGGTTGAACGCTCTTTAGATACCAGACAAAGAATAGGTAGTACTTGAATAGGTTTTACATATAATAATTGCAGATAGTCCAGCCCTAGTTCATATTGTTTGCCAAAGATGTGTTTTACAAAATGCAGGGTAGTTTCAATTGAACCTTTCTTTGGCGTTTTGCTAAGGGGGGAGTAGATGTTATAAAAACCTTTATATTCTTGTTTAAAATCAACATGATTTGGTATACAAGTAAATCCATCATACTTTGAGATTTTACTTAAATAAGATTTTCCGTGATCCTGTCGTATGGTTTCAATACTCCATGATACCAGTATTTCATTAAAATGCCCTGCGATGGTAGGTGCTTGGACTTTTTTATAATAGGAGGTTCCTACTCTTATATATGGTATTGCCTTCATGATGATGTGAATTAGATGTTTATTTTTTCTTTAAAACATAGTCTAATGCCATGTTCTCTATTTCACATTTAGATTTTCGGTCATTCCGTAAAAGCCATTCATTTAGGCGATTGATATCAAAAAATATCATTTTACCATTTGGTTTACTGTGAGGAATAATACCAGCGGAAGTTAATTTATAGAGATAGCTGCGTGATATACCCGTATAATCACACGCTTCTTCCAAAGTAAGTACTTGTTTAGAGCCTAATAATAAGCTCTCAATTCTATCGAGTTTTTCTTCTAGTTTAATATTGTCCATTTTCTTCTATTTATAGATTAATAATGAACAAAGCGCTTCGTTTCTTTTTGTTGAATTCTTGAAATAAAAGTAAAAAGAAAGAAGGTATAAGGTTGGTTTTGTTTAATTTTTTTATTCACAAATAATTGATAAACAGTCAAATACATTTATTTAAGTGCAAATGAATCCAAAATTCATGAAGCTCATAAATTAAAGTTGTAAAGCGTTTGATTTGAAAGTAAATAAAATGGGCCTAAATGATGAAACATGAAGTTATAAACAGCAAAAACCTAAAAATAGTCTTATTCAACGTTTTCAAGTTCTAGTTTCGGCACTAAATGCGCAGCTTCTTTCATTTTTTTATCAATAATTTTGGCATAAATCTCTGTAGTTCTTATTTCTTTGTGTCCTAGTCTTTTGGAAACTGTATAAATGTCAGCTCCATTTTCTAAAAGTAGAACAGCATTTGTATGCCTGGCGGAATGAAAAGTGATATGTTTAGTGATACCTGCGAACATACACCATCGCAATAACTTTAAATTCATATGGGCACTATAATGAAGATTGGTAAATACACGATCATTTGACTCTTTGCGTTCTCCAAGTAATTCCCTTGCCTGTTTAGAAATATATAAGTATTCCATTCCTTCCGTTTTTTTCTGCTTGAAAATGATACGAAAGATTTCATTTCCTGAACTATCTATTCCCTCATTTCTAACTTCAGACCAGGTTAATTTATTGATATCCGACCATCTTATACCGGTAAGTGCAGAAAATAAAAAGGCAGACTTTAATACATTAACTTCACAAGGGGTTCTCGAAAGTCTTTGCAATTCTTCAGAAGTTAAATATTCTCTTTTGGATTCCCCCATAGTAAACCCTTTGACCTTTGTTATTAGGTTTTCTTTCATATAGCCTTCGTCAAAAGCAGCTCGCAACGCAGCTTTAAACTTATTAAAGTAAGTGTGTTTTGTATTTTGTGCCAGCTTCTTATTTCCTTTAGTTACTGCAACCGTATTCAAATATTTTTTGAACCCTTTTATAAAATCAATATCTACGTCATTAAAGGTAATATGCTTTGGACAATACTTTTCTAAATGCTTTTGTGCTGCTTCCCAATTGTCATAATTTCCTTTTGTCTCATAACGCTCCTCTTTTTTTTGTTCATAAAAGTCTAATAAAGTGGTCTTACCTTTATGTTCACTCCGAATCCTATACTTTCCTTGGTAAACTTCTGCTTTCCTGATTGCAAGAATTTGCTCAGCTAATTGGAGTTGCTCTTTATTCTTCTTCTTTTCAATGGCTGATTTTGGATTAGCAACTAAATAGAGTTGTAAATACTCATAATCTCTAAGGTGTTTAATTTTTCCGCTTTCTAGGGTTTGTATGCCTTTATAATATTCAATATATAGACTTAGTTTTCCTGTCCTTAATTTCTTCTTTCTTAAATGAACTTTTATCATAATGACACATTTTTTTGTGTCTCGTTAATTATGCGACACACATGAGACACAATAAAAGTATGAATATTATTAAATCAAAGGAAAGTAAGACACAAAAAGTTTTTAACAATTATTTGATTTACAGTCATTTGAATACAAATGAAACCAAATAAAATTAATATCTATTTTCCTTAGTAAATTCTTTCCTACATTATTTCAAAAAGAAAAAAATCCATGTAGACGCTTCCAAGTGCAAAAAACGGACTTTGTATACCACTTTAGACGGAAAACAATGAGCATAGTGAAATAGATCATAAGGTTCATATATACAATATGTTACAATAAAATAAGATGGATTAATTTAGTGGTTCTCAGTATCCGTCCTTTCCATGTACTCACCGTTTTTTCACTTTGACACAAAATTAACGCATTATCATATAACACAATACATGTACCATATTGCCATGTGAGAGTGCACCCTCCGGGTGCCCTTTTGTGGAAAGGGAGAAGGAAGAAAAAGTTGGATATTTCCTTGGATTCCATAGTGGTTTTGCCATACGGCCGTTGTTGCAATTGGATTTTTGGCAATTGCAAGACACAAATAAATATTTGATGATTTGTATGATCGTACATTTAATCATTTAGATAATGAAAAATGGAACGGGATCAGGGGGCGAAGCGAACCTTGCGATGATGATTTAAAGCCGATGATGGTACTTTTCTCCCTTTCCATTTTTAGTCCATACAGGCATTAAAATCGATTTGGACAATACAAATCGGCCGTTTTGCCCCTGTCCATTGAAATACCAAGTTCAAGTTCAGTGTGGTTTTTGATTTTTCTCTTCTGAAATGACCCTTCAATGATTTGCCGTACAAAAGTCCATGTACGGCAAATCCCTTGCAAACAATCCATAGGCCATAGGTTTGCCATATAGTTGATGGGGGGTCACGAAGCAAGTTGTGTTTTTGTAAACAAAAACTGCGCACTTCGTTTACAAATGACCTTTAGAACAATACCAAAACCATAGAAAATGGCAAGACCTAAAAAGGATATCTCAAAGCAAAGGACGATTGTCATCGCCTTTAGGGTTTCACAAAGTGAATACATGATCATTACCAATAATGCGGAGACCATTGGGCTGTCCGTTGCTGAGTATATCCGAAGAAAATGTACGGGAAAATCCCTGCCGACCAAAAAGGTAAATCCAATGGACCGGAAACTTTTTGTCGAACTGAGCCGGGTGGGAAACAACCTGAACCAACTTGCCAGGGTCTCGAACTCAGGTATCCGTGATGAGTTCAGTATCACCAAACAATTGGAGGAGGTAAAAATGTTGTTGCAACAGCTCAAATCAAATATCACCAACAATGATAGGTAAGGTAACCATAGGAAAAGACTTCTACGGAGTTCTGGCCTACAATGAAAAGAAGGTGGAAGAAGGGGTCGGATATGTGATCGATTCCAATATCGGACAATCCACAACGGTAAACATGACACAGGAATTCAATTTGGTCAGGCAATTGCGTCCGGGGCTTGGGAATGCGGTATTCCATGTTTCCTTGAACCTGCCATACTCGGATCGATTGAACGATAAGGAGTTTGCTTCATTGGGATGTGACTATTTGATGAAAATGGGTTTTGATAACAACCAGTTCATCATGTACCGTCATACGGACACGAAGCACGAGCACATCCATATCGTGGCCAACAGGGTCAGGTATTCGGGCAGGATAACAAATGATAGCAACATTAAAAGAAGAAGCCGGGAAGTGCTCAATAATCTGGAAAAGAAATATGGACTGACCCAAATTTCGACAAATGTTAGTTCAATAAAATCACTTGACCAAAGAGAAATCGAGAAAACCCTGAGAACTGGCGATTTACCGATCAAACTGGTACTTCAGAAGAAAATCGGTTCGGCAATTTCAAGGGCAGCGGATACAACGGAATTCATCAAGTTGCTACAAGAGCAAAATATCTCGCCAAGATTCAACACAAGCACGACCACGGGCAGGGTCTCGGGCATATCGTTCAACTATCAGGGCATAGTGTACAAAGGCAGTACGCTCGGCAAAAAATATTCATGGAACAGTATCGTAAAACAAATCGATTATGGGCAAGACAGAGACCGTTCAATTATACTATCGGCTAATGGAAAAGAACGGGGAACTGATAGAGTTGGCGAAGGAAAC
>Ga0189282_100136_pt1 | contig 92117 bp, 63 predicted proteins | sample N26C3minimetaG_FD_130328 | JGI IMG/M metagenome (GOLD analysis project Ga0189282, IMG submission 130328) | Marine microbial communities from the Costa Rica Dome - N26 C3 mini metaG | ecosystem: Environmental > Aquatic > Marine > Oceanic > Photic zone | place: Costa Rica: the Eastern Pacific... | reverse complement strand
GTGATCGACCCTGATCGACGGGTAATGTATTTCCATAATGGGAGAACCTTGTTCTGCGTGAAAATACCGGAGGATTTGTGAGAAGAGCTAGTGAGCTAGTGAGAGACGATAGTATATAGACTATAGACGGTAGATTTGATTGAAATGGTAGCTGGTCCTTAGTCGTTGGTAGTTTGTTTGAGACGATAGTAGATAGACCATAGACGATAGATTTGATTGGAGCCAAGGAAGTAGGATTGGTCTTTCAAATTAGGGTGTGGTGAGATTAACCGCACCTGCCTGCCGGTAGGCGGGTAGCGAAGCGAGCGGTGAATCTAACCGCAAAGACGCGAAGAAGCACCTGCCTGCCGGTAGGCGGGAAGGTTCGCAAAGCATCTCCTTAGACCTCTGTGCACCTCTGCGTTCTTTGTGTCTACCTACCTGCCGGTAGGCGGGGAGCGACGAAGGAGCGGGCGGTGAAGCAATAGCGAAGCAAACCGCAAAAAAGAAAACAAATCAAGACTTTTTTTACAGTAAAATTCCCTTCTGTTCACTAATACGAACTAGCTTTTAATCTAGCTCTAGTACCTTGGCAACATGAGTAAGACCAGAACTCTGAAAAATATGCCAAGCATCGCCAACGTTCCTATGACTCTACCAAAGTTCTGGAGATACGCCTGGAAGGGAAATGGCTGGAAAGCCTTGGCGCTCGATAAGGGCCAGTTGTGATTAGCTTTCAAATTGAATTGTAAATAGTTCTGTCACAGGCCTTTCTTGCCAAAGCCATTTAATTTCCTCGTTGTGATTAGCTTTCAAATTGAATTGTAACTTAGTTCTGTCACAGGCTACTCAATGATCGCCTTCTCAACAGGCTAGTTGTGATTAGCTTTCAAATTGAATTGTAACTTAGTTCTGTCACAGGTTTCCAAGGGTTCACCCCATAGTCTATGAGGTTGTGATTAGCTTTCAAATTGAATTGTAACTTAGTTCTGTCACAGGCCCTGGCTATGTCTACTGCGCTTCGGGCTCGTTGTGATTAGCTTTCAAATTGAATTGTAACTTAGTTCTGTCACAGGTTCGAACTATTCTGGTATTGTCTTCAATGTGTTGTGATTAGCTTTCAAATTGAATTGTAACTTAGTTCTGTCACAGGTTCATCCATTGTCTTTTTAGGCGTGACCGTGTTGTGATTAGCTTTCAAATTGAATTGTAACTTAGTTCTGTCACAGGCATAGTTAAACAGTCGGCCCTTTATTGGGTGTTGTGATTAGCTTTCAAATTGAATTGTAACTTAGTTCTGTCACAGGGTTTGTCATTTTTTCAATAAGTTCCTTCTCGTTGTGATTAGCTTTCAAATTGAATTGTAAATAGTTCTGTCACAGGCAGCAGATGCTTGGTATCCTCTTGAGAATCGTTGTGATTAGCTTTCAAATTGAATTGTAAATAGTTCTGTCACAGGACAAATAACCGTCGGCCCCTTCCCGTGAGTGTTGTGATTAGCTTTCAAATTGAATTGTAACTTAGTTCTGTCACAGGATTTAACGATTTTACATGAGTACTTCGGCGGTTGTGATTAGCTTTCAAATTGAATTGTAACTTAGTTCTGTCACAGGAAGGCTCTGGACATGTAGACTATTGGTGTAGTTGTGATTAGCTTTCAAATTGAATTGTAACTTAGTTCTGTCACAGGCCTCGAGTATAATTCTTAAAGCCTCCAGTCGTTGTGATTAGCTTTCAAATTGAATTGTAACTTAGTTCTGTCACAGGCTGAATCAGACTGAAATCAATGATTTACAAGTTGTGATTAGCTTTCAAATTGAATTGTAACTTAGTTCTGTCACAGGTACCTGTAACCAGTGGTTGTACCCCCACTAGTTGTGATTAGCTTTCAAATTGAATTGTAACTTAGTTCTGTCACAGGGGGCCACATTAATTTTATCGGCCTGCTCCAGTTGTGATTAGCTTTCAAATTGAATTGTAACTTAGTTCTGTCACAGGGTGTAACTTATTGGGAAGCCAGCCGCCTTTGTTGTGATTAGCTTTCAAATTGAATTGTAACTTAGTTCTGTCACAGGATCAAGTTTTTCCACCTTACCAATGCGCTAGTTGTGATTAGCTTTCAAATTGAATTGTAACTTAGTTCTGTCACAGGAAAGCCACCTTCAGATACACCACCTTCAAGGTTGTGATTAGCTTTCAAATTGAATTGTAACTTAGTTCTGTCACAGGAGCGGAAATGTTTGGATATAAATCTGCTCTGTTGTGATTAGCTTTCAAATTGAATTGTAACTTAGTTCTGTCACAGGTTCGTTTAGCTTATCTTGAAGCTTCACCAGGTTGTGATTAGCTTTCAAATTGAATTGTAACTTAGTTCTGTCACAGGTTCTTAAAGCCGCACCGTGCACAGGGTACTGTTGTGATTAGCTTTCAAATTGAATTGTAACTTAGTTCTGTCACAGGTAAACTACAGCGTATTTACGCGGATGAAATGTTGTGATTAGCTTTCAAATTGAATTGTAACTTAGTTCTGTCACAGGTAAAGTTAATCCGATATTCAGGACTTATCGGTTGTGATTAGCTTTCAAATTGAATTGTAACTTAGTTCTGTCACAGGTATATGCGCCTCGTACACCCCTAAAACCAGGTTGTGATTAGCTTTCAAATTGAATTGTAACTTAGTTCTGTCACAGGGGCTCCGTTCGCATTGGTTTTGGTTTTATCGTTGTGATTAGCTTTCAAATTGAATTGTAACTTAGTTCTGTCACAGGCTTAGCCGGATGGGATGCGGTAAATAATTCGTTGTGATTAGCTTTCAAATTGAATTGTAACTTAGTTCTGTCACAGGTTTCGCCTTGAATCTCTTCAAAAGTTTTATGTTGTGATTAGCTTTCAAATTGAATTGTAACTTAGTTCTGTCACAGGGCCAAGCAATTAAAGTGCGAGCAGATAAGTGTTGTGATTAGCTTTCAAATTGAATTGTAACTTAGTTCTGTCACAGGGGTAAAGATCAGCTTATTGAATGCTGTCAAGTTGTGATTAGCTTTCAAATTGAATTGTAACTTAGTTCTGTCACAGGGTACTGTGATGGACTAAGTTTACAATCAGTAAGTTAGGCTCTTTTTTTGGAATGAAAAAATGACTTAGAATAGTTCCAATTGCTGTGGGGTATCTGGTTTTTCTATTTCTGATTTACCACGAAAAAATTCCATCATGCCAAACTGTTTATCTGTAAGAGAAAATAGTATCACTTCCCCCTTTGGGGGTAAGAAGCTTTTTACCCTTTTTATGTGAACATTAGCATTATCTCGACTGGAGCAATGTCGTGTATAAATCGAATATTGCATCATCGTAAACCCATCCTTTAGAAGGTTTTTTCTAAAAAGCGCACCTTGCCTTCGGTCTCTTTTTGTATCAGTCGGTAGGTCATAGTGCACAAATACCCACATGATGCGATAAGCATTAAACTGATCGTGGCTTAACATTGCCTATTTGTATTTTAGGATAAGCTATTTTGCGACGTTCTCCTTCATAACATTGCATTAAGCTGGCCGTTGTTCGCTGCATTCCTACCATTAAGGGACTTTTCATATCGTCAATGTAAACATCGATTGTAGGCAAGGCTAGGAGCTCCCTCTTTATTGCTGGGCTTAAAATCTCAATATCTTCAGTATCAAAGTTCTCAACAATGTCAAGAACTAATAAGTCCACAAATGGTCGATAGGGTTCCATGATATCATCCGCAAGGCAAAAAGGATTGTATTTATTGCGATGATGAATGCCTACTGCCGGGAGCATTCCACTCGCAACTAAGCTTCGTGCGACAATGGCCCGTAAAATGGCGTAACCATAGTTCAGGAGATTATTGGGAACATCTTCATATCGACCTCTCCTAAAAGGGAAATCGGACTCGATTAGCTTTACCCAATAATTCGCTGCAGCACGTCCTTCATAATTATCCGGATCCCCACTTCGAACCTTAGAAGCCCAGTTTTCCATATTGCTGGCCTCTTTTCCTATACCCTTTAGGACCTGTGATTGATTCTCAATTTTTGATTTTACGGTCTGTTGCCAAAGGTTTTTTCGCAAGGGTTCTGAGGATTCTAATTGAAAGCGCAATTTCTCTGTGAAGGTATGATTAGCGCTCATTGGCATAAAGAGACCCGCCGGTAAATGACGGCTGTCGCAGCTAAGTATAGCTGCATTATGATCAATTAGATCTGCTAAAAGAGCCTGTGAAATCGTGATCCTCGGATGGTCCAGGATTAAAATTCCAATATCTTCAATAGGAATTGTTTTAGCTGATTTCCCTTCTTCTGAGGGGAAATCTACTTTGAGTTGCAGCTTTTCTTTATGTAAGTAAGCCGGGTTACCGAAGTATAAGGTTCGCTTAATCAATACTCTCCGACTTGAACAATTTCACCTAAATAATTAACTCGCACTTTTACAATATGCTTTAGTGGTTCTAAGCTTTTTATCTTTTTATAGGTAATGTTTTGTAATGCTTTATTCGTTTCAACCAGCGTTTCAAGATGGTGACGGAAAACATATTCCCGAATAATGGCAGTGCCATACGCCAAGCGTGAAACTGCTTGAACACGATAAAGATTTGGGCTTATTGTCGAATAATTTTCAGGATCCCTTAGGTCTATTTCTTGAGGATCAAATCCTTCAGCAGGGAATACGAAGTATTCATTTTTCTTTAGAGTGAACTTCAGGGGGTGCCCAAGGCTATTTGGGTCCCAAACCACTGTTTTATCCTGCTTGTACCGCTGCACTGCTTCGTAGAAAGACACTACTTCATCATAAAGGTTTCCTTCAGAATCCTCATAAATGGCTGCATGGTGATTATTGCCTGTGCTCACATAACTAGTTGGTATTTCCTTACCTTGATCATCTAAAATCAGCTCTCCATCTATTCCTCTTTTACGATGCAAGGCTTCCGCGTTTTTTACCCCACTAATCTTTACACTTTTTATTGAAATTCGTTTTTCCTCATTTAGCCATATGGGATTTTCTTCCAGATTGGAAAAAGCTGTTTTAGCATCATTAGATTCTTCGAGTCTTTTTTCTAATGCCCTCCGAGCTCCGGCGTCAATTATTTTTTCTAAACTCTTAACATTTTTAAAGTTCTCAGGATTTACTTCTTTACGAATAGTAAACTCCTCTTCCAGATAGCTGATCTTTACTTTAGATGGTAAAGTTTCTATACCCCCCTTAAAAAGGATGGGCTTTTTAGATGGGCTATTCTTGCCGGAAAATGCCTTCTTGGGGTCATTGCCATTTTCCTCTAATCTTAATAGTAAGGCTTCGCGATGTCCTTTATTGGCAACTTTTAATATGGTTTCAAAGTCTAAACTGGCATTAATCGGAATCAACTTAGTTTTATACCTTTTTAAACTTCCATATATAGTTTCATTGTGCAATTGGCCACGGGGGGTTTCAATAATCTGTTTGCAGATTTTTCCTGACCCAATCTTAATCTTATTGACGTTTAAGGTTACCACTTTGTTATTGGCTTTCCTCGATACAAGAATCTCTTCAAGGTGCTTTTTAGCTTCATTCCTAAAGCATGGCATCGGAGACTTAAACCGCCATTTATTGGCATCATCCTTAAAGAGTTCTTTGGACTGAATACCGAAAACCTCCTTGCCAATTTGGTCATGACGATCTCTGGCATTTAGGTAATTCAGGTATTGTATAAAACTTGGTTTGGTAAAAGCCACCGTTAGGGCGTCCATGGCATGGTGTCGATGATCATTCCGTTTATTCCAATCCCTAATTTGCCTATGTTTTTTGCCAGTTTTATCAATTATTTCTTCAGTTAACCCCAATGACTGATATTTATTCCAATTGAGTTCCTTCATAATGTCTACTAGGCCCCAATCTGTTCTCAAACGATCAGTAATAGGCCCAATGGTAGTGCTTACTTTAGGACTTATTTGTTGAAGAATCTCTTTGGCTTTTCGCGCGATATATTGACTTTCCTGTAATTGTCTCTTTATGAAGTCTTCAGGGATGTCAGCGCTGTCCCAGCTGAGCTTTAAAAATTTAGTTTTGCTTATGCCTTCTTTTTTAGCTTTTAAATCTTCAATTCTCTTCAGGTAGCTTGCAAAATCATCGGCACTGAGCTTTACTTCTAAGAATTCCTTGGCCGTTTTATTGCCCTTTTCTTCATTCCAAGCTCTTTCACAAAGTACTTTATTACTATACGAGTCGTCAAATAGTTTGGAGCGGGGAATAATATGGTCGATATCATATTTATTACCGAACAATTCAGATTTGGGAATAAATTCGCCGGAGTATATTGAAACATAGCCACACTCCTTCCAAAGTTTATAGCGAATAATATCGTTTTTGGACACTTTTTGAATTCCAAACTCCGAACTTAAGAGTTTTCGTATACGATCATTATTTGCGGTTGCATCAGCAATTCCTTTGGTCATATCACGTCTTTGCTCTGCATTCTTTTTTAACTCTCGTGCCAATTCTATCCGTATTTCATCCGGACGTCCCATTTCAGGATGCTTGAGAATTGCATTAATTAGATTGATTACTTGATTAAGTACTTTTTCAACCACTGGGTTTCGAAGGGCACCTAACTTAAGGAGCTCTAATTCTTCAATAATTTCTGGTTTGATTTTTTGGTATCCTATTAAAGCCAAGGTTTCAGATAAATCATTACCCTCTTGCATAAGGGGAAGCAATTTTCGAATCGCCCTACTGCTGTACCGCCCGTAGTCGGATTCAAAACTAATATTGGTTAAAATGGCAGAAGCAGATTCATTAAAACCGTATTTATTGGCTAAAACATCTTTAAGCTTGCGATCATCTTCTGCAGAATAGAGGAGGTGCCAAAGTTGGAAATTGGGATGTTTGTCAAATCCTTCATCCTCAAAAGGAATATCAAAATCTAAAACCTGAGTATCAAAATTTAAGGAGGAGAAAATTGCTTTAAGATCTAAAAGAAGAGATTCAGAATCAGGATTTAATTCATATCCTTCTTGCTCCACAATTCTTAAAAAGGCAGACAACATTTTACAATTCGTCCTATTCCCTTCTATTTTGCTGAAATTACACTTCCAGCCTTTTTCTAGCTTTAGTTCTTTTACCAGTTCAGCTCCTGAGATATGCTCTTTAAAACTAAGTTTATGCCTTAGAAAATTCAATTGCTCTTCATTTAATGCGTATTCCCCTTCATTAGTTTTAGAGATCCTGATGTTCAAAAGGTTATGCCAAATTCTAAATTCTTGAAAGAGGGGAGAGGACTTTGGTATTGCTTTATGATATTTCTCTAGCTCGCAATCTGTAATTAAGTGCTTTTGGGATTTGAGTCTTCTCTGATAAAAAATTACAGTATCTCGTATTTCAGTCTTTAATTTTTTAGTCAATAAAGGATGTGCTTTTGCTTGTACCTCCCATGTTTTTTCAAATTCATCTAAATAATCCTGGCGGTAAAAAACTTGTTTTTTTAATTGTGCATGTGGGTTATTTGCCACTTGCTCATAGAGATACTGACCGACCGTTATCCGTTTGAAATAGAGTTCTTTACTCCGATCACTAATCGCACCTAAGTAGCCACTTGAATTAGAGATATCACCATTGATTTCAGCAAATACATGAATCAAATCTTCTAGGGGAAGTTTTTCATGTATCGCTTTTGCTCGTAAACGATATTTCACTTCCTTTTTTTCCTTTGGATTAGCTATAAGCTTGGACGAGTCCGTCTGTAATTGATTGAGGAAATATTTAGTCGTTTGAGATCTGCTCAAATTATTTAAGTCATTAAAAACCTTCGCATTCAGTACTTCAGGATAATGAGTGCTTTGATACTTCCAAATGCTTTCAAATTCGGCTCTTAAATCTGAAGGGTAAAACTTAGGAATGGTTGTTTTTCCGTTTTCAATTAGTTGGACCACATATTCTCCAGGGCTTAAATTGTGATCATATAACTGCTTTGCAATTCCCATTGAATCAATAGCAGCACCTTCTTCTTCATTCTTTGCTTTCCGACTGCTTTTGTATCCTCTCTTTTTGTTGATCATGAGAAGAACTCGAGCAAATTCCTCTAATTCAATTCGATCTTCAGCTGCCTTTGCTCTCAATCTAAGTGTTTCGAATGTAGAATTCTTAGTAGCTTCAAAGAGGGCGGTTTTATCGGTAATTAGGCCGTTTTCTTTTAATATGGCTACTAAATTTTCTCTTCGCAGTTTGTAGCGTTGCAAATTTCGGCGCATACCTCTCATTTGGGTCCGCCTAGCATTAAGAGAAAGGGCCATTCCTTTTTCAAAGTCTTTAATAGGCTCCTTAGAAGTAGAAATATTTCCTAAGGCATCTTTTTTCACCATATTGTCGCCATAAGGCACAACTCGAACTCCAAGCTTTACAATTTTTGATAATCCTTTTGGATCATTGTTTTCAGCCTCATTTACAAATGCCCAGCCAATGCTGCCAGAGCCAATATCAAGTCCAAGAATTTTTTTCATGTGATAATATTTAGGTTAAGGTATAGGGTAAAAGGAGCTTTAATCTTATTTAAAAATAGTAATTGATGCTTGTTTTTTAGAATCTTCAAAGTGTTCAATTTCGACTTAGACTCGATTTATTTAATCAAAATTTGTATCTTTGGAGTCAATTTGAAGCTAATCACAATAAAGATTATTCTGTTGTGAAAACATCTAAAGCGGCCCTAGGGTCGCTTTTTTTAGTATGAATCGAGGGGGTTTTGGGATTGAATTATTTCTTTCAATGAATCCGTACTATTGTAGCTTCCATCTTCCAATTTGCGATGTAGCATCCTATGGCAATTGGAACAAACTAGAGCCAAGTCTTCAGCTTTTGTGATTCTTTCACCGTCCGCAATGTGGTTTTTATGATGGCATTCAATAAAATTAGCCCCGATTGGTCCATAATATTGTAAAAAGTCAAAGGAGCAACATTCGCATTGCAATTTCCCATGTTTCTTAAGTGTTTGTTCTTTTAGTTTTTGAACTATCGACGCATCACGTCGACTTAATTCTAATTGAATATGCTCTTTAATAATTCTGTCCCCTTCTACTACACCAAAATCTTCTAAGGCTTCAGGGGTAATCCTTAAGTCCTCATCGGACTTTATACATAGATGATCACTAAATAGTCGCCAGAGATCTTCCTGCGTTTGTGCTTGATCCCACCCTCTGTCATTTTCAAGATTGATTATGGGATTTGTTAGTCCACGATTAGGTTTAAAGAAATTGAAATAACCTGGATTCGAAATGGCGAAAATTGGATTTGCTTTTGCAATTAATTGAACTTCTCTACACCATCTATAATCAGGCCTATCTGGATCTTCTATTACCTTTTCCGAAATAGGACTAACCAGATGTGTTAGGTGAACTAGATAATTCTTACGGCCATTAATTTTATTAGGCTTTTGAAACAAAACAATAATGTCACCAACATTTGGAGTACGAGCACTACCTCCTTTAGCACTAGGCCAGTTTAATAGAAATGGTTTCTTGCAATCTACCTCTTCATAAGCCCAATCATTACCTTGATTTCGTTTGACATTTTTAATCCAAACTATGTTTTTAGCATTATACATGTATTAGGTTTTTTTATTGAGTTTAAAGCAAATTAAATCAGGAATTTAGGGTTTAATGAGCTGGTAATTGAGGTAGAAGCTGTAAAATGGGGGTTTTTCCTGTTTTTATAGTATACCTAGTAGACCTTGGAGGGAACAAGACTAATTGGATTGAATAGGTAGCTTGTCGTTAATCGTTAGTCGTTGGCGGGATCCAGGACAATAGATGTTTTTCTTTCATTTATAATGAGTTGTGGGTTTAACCGCAAAGACGCGAAGAAGCACCTGCCTGCCGGTAGGCGGGTAGCGAAGCGTGCGGTGAGGTAAGTAGCGAAGCGGCTAACCGCAAAGAAGCAAAGGAGCAAAGTTTCGCAAAGCATCTCCCTTATAACCGATAGGCCTCTGTGACCCTCTGTGCTCTCTGTTTCTCGAGCGAAGCGGGCGGTGAAGTAAGTAGCGAAGCGGCTAACCACAAACAAAAAAAGCCCCCTTATCCAGGAGGCTTTCTCATACTATTTCAATTCAGTTCTAAAGACCGAAGGCTTGTTTTACATCCGCTACCCGGTCCAGTTTTTCCCAGGTAAAGAGTTCTACTTCCATTTCTTTGCTTTCGGTGCCAATTCCATCCGGACGTTCGAAAGTAACTTTCACGGTTTCATTCTTACGACCCATATGTCCATAGGCAGCAGAGGCAGAATAGATGGGATTACGCAGCTTCAGGTTTTTCTCGATCAAACCTGGACGCAGGTCAAAGAGTTCAATCACCTTAGCGGCAATCTGACCGTCATTAAGGTCAACATTAGCACTGCCGTAGGTGTCTACAAATACCCCCATTGGCTCTACTACACCAATGGCGTAGGATACCTGCACTAAAATTTGATCGGCCACACCAGCGGCTACCAGGTTCTTGGCGATATGACGCGCAGCATAAGCAGCACTGCGGTCTACCTTACTAGGGTCTTTCCCGCTAAAAGCACCACCACCGTGGGCCCCCTTACCACCGTAGGTGTCTACGATAATCTTCCGTCCGGTAAGACCAGCATCCCCGTGAGGTCCGCCAATTACGAATTTACCGGTAGGGTTAATATGGTATTTAATATCCTCACCAAACAAAGCTTGCAATTCGGGGCTAAGCTGCGCTTTTACTTTAGGAATAAGGATAGAGATAATGTCTTCACGAATTTTATTTAGCATTTGGATGTCGGCATCCTCCTGATTTAAGCCATTACCTGCTTTTACGAAATCATCGTGTTGGGTAGAAACCACAATAGCATCAATGCGCTGAGGTTTATGATCGTCATCGTACTCGATGGTTACCTGAGCTTTCGCATCCGGACGGAGGTAAGCGATTTCACTTCCATCACGACGAAGGTCAGCGAGGGTTTGTAAAATGCGATGACTTAAATCCAAAGCCAAAGGCATGTAGTTCTCCGTTTCGTTAGTGGCGTAACCGAACATCATTCCTTGGTCACCCGCACCTTGCTCTTCAATATTACCACGGTCAACCCCTTGGTTAATATCCTGGCTTTGCTCGTGAATAGCTGAAAGGATACCGCAAGAGTTACCCTCGAACATGTATTCGCTTTTGGTGTAACCAATTTTGTTGATCACATTACGAGCAATCTGCTGGAGGTCGAGATAAGTTTGAGATTTTACCTCACCTGCCAAAACAACCTGGCCGGTGGTAACCAAAGTTTCACAAGCTACTTTAGAGTTTGGATCAAAGGCTAAGAAATGATCCAGGATCGAATCAGAAATCTGATCGGCAATTTTATCGGGATGTCCTTCAGAAACGGACTCTGAGGTGAATAAGTAAGACATATGCTTCTTTAAAAAGGTTAGAAGAGCAGAGATTAAAGAAGGCTATTGCTTAAAACTTAAACTGTTTTAGCATTTTTTAAGGTGGTCGCAATCAGCCAAATTTCTCCACTAAGGCGGCAAATGTAGAAAATTTTCTTCCTGATTTAGGATGCGCATTTCAATTTTCATGGCATCGACTTTGCAAGCATCATTTTAGCTAAAACCCCCGGCTATGCGATCTCTGTTCAGCCCTATTTTATTTCTACTGATCAGCCTTCTTGGAGGTGCCTGTCGCAATTACCAAGCAACGCTGGCGCCTCCAGCTAATGCCCTGGTAAGCCCACCTTATCCCTCAGCAGAGAAGATTTTCAATTTAGGCGAATCTCCAGAGCAGGCGATCGTAGTAGGTGAGCGAGAACGCTATCAATCGAAAGAAGCACCTTGGTCGGAATTAAAACGTCGGATAGGGAGGCGTAATTACGATGGCCTGATAGTTATGGATCATCATATCATCCAAACTGAGGAAACCAAGGATGCTGGCCCTAATGTTCTGGATGTAATTCTTCTGGTAACCGATACCAGCTATGTTTATGAGCCGAACTACAAGACCTATACCTACGAAAAGCATGAATTGGAATACCTGCCATTTATCTACCTGAACCGAATGGAGGAACGGGATTATTTGGATTGGCTTGAGGTCGAAGTAGAAGACACATCCGGCGAAAGCCGAAACTTCGAAATCCATTTTAACTGGCAAGGGCAAATTGATAGTGTACCTTATCTAAAGCTGGAAGATCAATTAGCTTTATTGGTGCAGCCCTGGTTTTTTTTGGAACAGATGGGGGAGGCTTGGTTGGAAGATCTAAGTCAGAACTGGTTAAATATGCCCTATCGTCGCTATAAGGGTCCATTTGGACTTATTCAATATTCACCAATGGACTATGGACAACAATATCGATTCTGGATCGGTAACTCGCACTGGGATTTACGTTTGGCGCAGAACACGAAGGGACGATGGCAGATTCAGTCTATTAAAAGTGGAAAGAAGTGGGTGTCTGTTGTACAAACCGATTTTTTGGATCGAACATTAAGGCAAGAATGGCAAGGACCTAATGGTACGACCTACCGCTATCGTTATCATTATAAAAAGGCGCGTCAAATACCTCAGGATTGGATCATTCGTCCTAAAGACTTGCAACAGTAAATTCTGGCGATTACATTTGCCTCATACTTATCCAGAAAGACGGAGGGATTGGGCCCTGTGATGTCTTAGCAACCCCTTAGGGCGGGTGCTACTTCCCACCTCGGCAAATTGTAGAGGAAAGATGAGAGGCGTTTCTAAACAAACAATTCCACAACATTCGGGCTTTCGGGATAGGTGATAGTAAAAGAACTATGACCAAAGACGATATTTTTAAAATTCTGGAAGAACGCATTTTAGTGCTGGATGGAGCCATGGGAACCATGATTCAAAGGCATAAATTGCAAGAAGCAGATTACCGTGGCGAGCGCTTTAAGGACTATATTTATGATTTGAAGGGGAATAATGATCTGCTCAGTCTTAGCCAGCCAACCATCATCAAAGATATACACCGAGCTTATCTAGCGGCAGGCGCTGATATTATTGAAACCAATACCTTTAATAGTACGCGTGTTTCGATGGCTGATTACCATATGGAAGATTTGGTGCCGGAAATTAATGAGGCCGCGGCAAGATTAGCCAGGGAGGCTGCAGATGAGTTTACTGCCAAGGAACCACATAAACCGCGCTTGGTAGCCGGATCCATGGGTCCTACCAATAAAACCACCAGCTTAAGTCCGGATGTGAATAATCCTGGATTTAGAGCGGTTGACTTTGATACTTTGGCTCGTGATTATCGTGAACAGGCCGAGGCCTTAATTCGCGGTGGGGTGGATATTTTATTGGTGGAAACCGTCTTTGATACCCTTAATGCCAAGGCCGCCCTCTTTGCTTTGGAGGAACTCTTTGAAGATTTGGCTAAGGAATATCCGATAATGGTTTCCGGGACGATTACCGATGCATCGGGACGAACTTTATCAGGCCAAACCACTGAGGCTTTTTTAACCAGCTTGAGTCATGTTCCCTTGATGTCCATAGGTCTGAATTGCGCTTTAGGCGCAGATCAATTGCGGCCCTATGTCCAAATTTTGGATCGTAATTCACCCTTCCCGGTTTCGGCGCATCCCAATGCTGGCTTGCCCAATGCATTTGGAGAATACGACCAGGGACCTGAAGAAATGAAGGCCTTGCTGCAAGTATATCTGGAACAGAATTTACTCAATGTGGTGGGTGGATGTTGCGGTACTACCCCGGAGCATATTCAGGCGATTGCTGAATTGGTGCAGAAGTTCGAACCCCGAAAAATCCAACACCAGCTATGAGGTTATCAGGATTAGAACCCTTGTCCATTTCGCCAGCCTCCAATTTTGTAAATGTGGGGGAACGAACCAATGTAACAGGATCGCGGAAATTTCTACGCCTAATTAAGGAGGACCTCTACGATGAGGCCTTGGAAGTGGCGCGTGATCAGGTTGAAGGCGGAGCCCAGATTTTGGATGTAAATATGGATGAAGGCATGCTTGATGGCAAGGAGGCCATGGTGAAGTTTCTTCATCTCATAGCGGCAGAGCCAGACATTGCCCGGATTCCCATTATGATTGATTCCTCAAAATGGGAGATCATTGAGGCCGGCTTAAAATGTGTACAAGGCAAGTCGGTCGTAAACTCCATCAGTCTAAAAGGCGGGGAAGCGGAGTTTATTCGCCAGGCTAAATTGGTGCGGCGTTATGGGGCCGCAGTAATTGTAATGGCATTTGATGAAAAAGGTCAGGCCGATACCTATGAACGTCGCATTGAAATTTGTGAGCGCTCATACCGCATATTAGTAGATCAGGTGAAGTTCCCAGCGGAGGATATCATTTTCGACCCTAATATTTTCCCGGTAGCAACCGGCATTGAGGAACATCGAAAAAACGCATTGGATTTCTTCCAGGCCACTCGATGGATTAAAGAGAATCTTCCCGGTGCCAAGGTTAGCGGCGGGGTAAGTAATGTTTCTTTCAGCTTTCGCGGAAATCAATTGGTACGAGAGGCCATGCATGCAGCCTTTCTTTACCATGGTATACAACATGGGATGGATATGGGTATTGTAAACCCCAGTATGTTGGAGGTTTATGAAGAGGTGCCCAAGGATCTTATGGAAAGGGTGGAGGATGTATTGCTCGATCGTAGGGATGATGCTACTGAGCGATTGCTGGATTTTGCCGAAACTGTAAAAGGAGAAGCACGCAGTAAGGAAAAGGATTTAGCTTGGCGCGATGCCCCGGTAGGAAAACGAATTGAGCACGCCCTGGTAAAGGGGATTGTGGATTTTATTGAATCCGATGTAGAAGAAGCGCGTCCCAATTTCGATCGGGTTTTGGGATTGATCGAAGGTCCTTTAATGGATGGGATGAATGTGGTTGGTGATCTGTTCGGATCAGGTAAGATGTTCCTACCCCAGGTGGTGAAGTCGGCTCGCGTAATGAAAAAAGCTGTGGCTTATCTCGAGCCTTATTTGGAAGCGGAGAAAGCAGCGAATGCGGATCATTCGAAGCGTGGTAAAATCTTAATGGCCACGGTAAAGGGCGATGTGCATGATATCGGAAAGAACATTGTAGGGGTGGTTTTAGCCTGTAATAATTTTGATATCATAGATCTTGGCGTAATGGTACCCCTGCAAGAGATTATCGAAAAGGCCAAAGCTGAAGAAGTAGATTTAATCGGGCTAAGCGGATTGATTACCCCTTCTTTGGATGAGATGATTGAGGTGGCCAAGGAGATGGAACGCCAGTCTTTGGATATTCCCTTGATGATTGGCGGAGCTACCACTTCTCGTGCACATACCGCGGTGAAGATTGTACCCGAATATTCCAATATTGTAGTGCATGTAAATGATGCCAGTCGCAGTGTGCCCATTGCGCAAAGCCTAACTCAAAAAGCCAGCAGAGAAGCGCTGGGTGCTCAGTTGAAAGCCGAGTACGCCAAAGTTCGTGAAGGCTATTTGAATCGCGCTAAGGAGCGTAATTTATTAAGTCTGGAAGAGGCCAGAGCTAATCATCTTAAACTGGAATTTAGTCCGGATACTATTCACAAACCAGCTCAATTTGGTCGACAAGCAGCCTTGACTTTTGATTTGGCAGTACTGCGGGAGTATATTGATTGGACCCCATTTTTTCAGACCTGGCAATTGCACGGGAAATATCCTCGAATTTTGGAAGATGAGCTGGTAGGTGCCGAAGCGCAAAAGCTCTTTGATGATGCTCAGACCATGTTGGATCAGATCATCAGCGAAAGCTGGATTGAAGCCAAAGGCGTTTTTGGGATTTGGGAAGCACAGCGCAAAGGGGCCGATGACATTCAATTGTATGAGAATGGAAAGGAGAAAGCGCTGCTGCTCAGCCTGCGTCAGCAAAGTCAAAAAGCCAAGGGGGCGCCTAATATGGCTTTGGCCGATTTTGTGGCGGCCGAACAATCTGACTATGTGGGTGCCTTTGCGGTTTGCGCTGGCCTGGGCATTGAAAGTAAGCTGGCCGAATTCAAGGCCAATCACGATGATTACTCGTCCATCTTATTAAAAGCTTTAGCAGATCGCTTGGCCGAAGCAGCAGCTGAGTATCTGCATCGTGAAATTCGACTAAAGCATTGGGGCTATGCTAAGGATGAAGCCTTAAATAATGATGAATTAATTGCCGAGAAATATCAAGGCATTCGCCCGGCGCCAGGCTATCCCGCTTGTCCGGATCACTTAGAGAAAAACACCCTCTTCGAAATTTTAGAAGCCGAAGAAATAGGCATGAGCCTAACCGAGAGTTTGGCCATGAATCCGGCAGCCAGTGTATCGGGCTATTATTTTGCCCACCCTGAAGCCCGCTATTTTGGTTTAGGGAAGCTTGATCAGGATCAGGTGGCGGATTATGCCCAAAGAAGAGGAATTAGCCAGGAGGAAGCCGAAAAATGGCTGCGTCCAAATTTGAATTATAACTTATGAAAGTAACCGAACATATTGCAAAGGCGGAAGGGAGCTTGTTTTCCTTCGAGATTTTACCTCCTTTAAAAGGGCAGAAGATAGAAGACATCTACAAGGTGATCGACCCCTTAATGGAGTTTAAACCTCCTTTCATTAATGTGACATACCATCGGGAAGAGGTAATCTATAAGCGTTTGTCCAACGGATTGCTTGAACAAAAGACCGTGCGTAAGCGCCCAGGAACGGTAGGCATTTGTGCTGCTTTGCAATACCGATATAAGGTTGATACCGTACCACATATGCTTTGCGGTGGGTTCTCAAAAGAGGATACGGAGAATGCCTTGATCGATCTCGATTTTTTAGGCGTAAAGAATATCATGGCTTTGCGGGGGGATAGCATGAAGAATGAACGTTTCTTTGCGCCGGAAGCGGATGGACATACCTATGCCAAAGACCTGGTAGGGCAAATCAAAGCCATGAATCAAGGACGATATTTGGATGATGAGCTCCAGAATTCTGCACCCACTGATTTTGCTATTGGGGTGGCGGGTTATCCTGAAAAGCATTTCGAAGCGCCCAGTTTAAATAAGGACATTGAATACTTGAAAGAGAAGGTAGATGCCGGAGCCGATTATATAGTTACTCAGCTCTTCTTTGATAATCGCAAGTATTTTGATTTTGTGGATCGTTGTCGCAAGGCCGGCATTAAGGTTCCAATTATTCCAGGGATAAAGCCTTTATCAACTAAACAGCATTTAAGTTTCTTACCGCATTTCTTTAAAGTAGACTTGCCGGATGAACTGGTGAAAGCAGTAGTTGATTGTAAAGACAATGCTGCGGCGCGACAAGTTGGGGTTGAGTGGGGAATTCAGCAAGCCAAAGAATTAAAAGCTGCTGGTGCGCCTGCTATTCATTTTTACAGCATGGGACGGCCTGACAATATAGCGAGTATTGCCCGAGAGGTATTTTAATTTTTTCAACAGGCAGAGGCGAATTTTGTGGATAGAAGCTAAAGGCCGACGGTCGAAAGGCTATTTCACTTCAGTAAATTAGAGATGTCGAATTGCTAAATCTCATTTATGCCCGCTAAAGCGAAAGCCTCTGCTGCCAGCAGCAAGACCTCAAAATCGACCAAAACAAGCGCTACCAAAGCGAAAACCAGCACCCGAAAGACCCGAGCGAAAAAAGATCCCAAGATCTTCGTTTTGGATACTTCGGTGATTCTCTATGACCACAATTCCATCATGAATTTTGATGAGCATGATGTGGCGATTCCAATTACAGTATTGGAGGAGTTGGATGAGTTTAAAAAGGGTAGCGATACCAAGAATTATGAGGCACGTCAATTTATTCGCCTGATCGACCGGAAGGCCGGTGAGCAGAATATTAATGATTGGATATCACTAAATGGCGGCAGCAAAGGCAGCTTTAAGGTGATAATGGATACTCGTGGCCAAGCTGAAGATGCCCAAAGCATTTTTGGCGCCACCAAAAACGATCACAAAATTTTAAATGCGGCCCTAAACTTGAGTTTGGCAGAACCCGAACGCAAGGTAATTCTGGTGACCAAAGACATAAACCTTCGGCTTAAAGCCAAGGCTCTAAACATTACCGCTGAAGATTATGAAACCGGCAAGATTAAGGATGTGGAAAGCCTTTATACCGGCAAAACTAATCTGGAGGATTTCGATCAGGATTTAATTGACAAGCTGTATAAATCTAAAAGCTTAGCGGTTGAAGAAGTGGAGCAGGCATACCCCGCTTTTAAAAAGCAGAATAATCATTTCTACATATTAAAAGCCAGTAAGAGCAGCACACTTTCTTTTTACAATGCTCATCAAGAAAGCTTGGATCAGATTGAGAAGAAAAGTTTTTACGGTATTAAACCGCGCAATGCAGAACAAGCCTTTGCCTTGCATGCCATTGCTAATCCCGATGTAAAACTGGTTACGCTTAGTGGAGTGGCCGGAACCGGAAAAACATTACTGGCCTTGGCCGGTGCTCTGGAGCAAAGACGCGATTTTAAGCAGATTTACCTGGCGCGGCCCATCGTGCCACTCAGTAATAAAGATATTGGCTTCTTGCCCGGTGATATGAAGGCTAAGATTAATCCCTATATGCAGCCGCTTTGGGATAATCTAAAGTTCATTAAAAACCAGTTTAAGGAACAAGACAAGGAGTACAAGCAGATTGATGAGATGGTGAATTCGGAAAAGCTCTTGGTAACGCCTTTAGCCTATATCCGCGGACGAAGTTTATCGAATGTGATCTTTATCGTAGATGAAGCTCAAAACCTTACCCCGCATGAAGTGAAAACCATTATCACTCGCGCTGGCGAAAATTCGAAATTCGTATTTACCGGTGATGTGAACCAAATTGATACGCCTTATTTGGATGAACAGTCGAATGGTTTGAGCTATCTGATTGATAAGATCAAAGGGAATAAGCTTTTTGCCCACATTTTATTGGAGAAAGGAGAACGCTCAGAGCTGGCTAATTTGGCGAATGACTTACTTTAAAGCAGCTTAAAGATTATCCTGCTTAAAGGCCAGGAAGCTGTAAATGCCCAGAATGAGCTCTATGGTGGAATAGAGCATGAGACCTGGATTAGCGAAATCCACAATTAATAAAGTGGTGAAAAAGGCGGGTTGGAGCATTCGATAATTGATGATCCAACGGTAGAGTCCATTTACTTCGTAATAGCTGCTTTTGTAGGAGATAAGCCCTTCAATAAACATGAAGTAGCCCAAGGTGCGCAGCCAAAAATCAGGCACGGTATCCTTCCAGAAAAACAGTGCTACCTGATCCGGTACAAAAATCAGGACTAGTCCGGAAATCATCAGAACCCATCCGGAGTGGTAAATTGTACGTGCCGTTCTACTCATCCCTATCGGTACACGAAAATAGCGCAAGCGTTTTAATTCCGAACAAAATTCTCCAGTGCTTATACAGCAGCTTTGTGAATTAGTCAAAAAAAATCCCGACTCCTAAAATAGAAGTCGGGACTCTAAGAATTTAGGTCTGAAGATTAACCTACCTTTTCTGAAACTTTAGGAGCTCCAGCCATGATTTCTTCACTGGCATAATCAGCAAATTTCTCAAAGTTGGCTAAGAACTTCTTCGCCAGATTATTGGCAGTTTGATCGTACTGATCTTTGTTTTCCCAGGTATTGCGAGGGAAAAGAATTTCTTCAGGGACATTAGGGCAAGTGGTAGGCATAGCCAAACCAAATACCTCGTGAGTGCGGTATTCAACATCGTCCAATTTACCCTCCAAAGCGGCGGTAATCATGGCGCGAGTGTATTTCAATTTCATGCGGTTACCCACTCCATAAGCACCACCAGACCAGCCAGTGTTTACTAACCAAACGTTTACATTAGAGCTTTGCATTTTTTCGCTCAGCATGTCCGCGTAACGGGTAGGGTGTAGAGGCATGAAGGGAGCACCAAAGCAAGCAGAGAATGCTACTTGAGGCTCAGTAATACCTTCTTCCGTACCAGCAACCTTGGCAGTGTAACCACTGATAAAGTGGAAGGCGGCCTGACCCGGAGTTAATTTAGAGATGGGAGGTAATACACCGTAGGCATCACAGGTAAGGAAGAATACGTTTTTAGGATTCTTGCCATTAGAAGGAACCTGGATATTTTCGATGTGTTCGATAGGGTAACTTACACGAGTGTTCTCAGTTAAGCTGCTATCATGGTAATCTACTTCTTTACTACCATTTTTGAAAACGATGTTTTCCAGTAAAGCACCGGGTTTAACGGCACGGAAAATATCGGGTTCTTTTTCTTCGCTTAGGTCGATAACCTTAGCGTAGCAACCCCCTTCGAAGTTGAAAATAACATCATCTGCAGTCCAACCGTGCTCATCGTCGCCGATAAGTTTACGTTGAGGATCTGCACTTAAGGTTGTTTTACCGGTACCGGAGAGCCCAAAGAAAAGCGCCGTGTCACCATCCTGTCCCACATTCGCAGAACAGTGCATGCTGAGCACATTTTTTTGATGAGGTAAAATAAAGTTGAGGGCCGAGAAGATTCCTTTTTTGATCTCTCCGGTATATCCGGTGCCACCAATTACAGCCATTTGATCGCTGAAGTTTAAGATGGCGAAGTTTCCTTGACGGGTGTGATCTGCCGCTGGATCTGCTTCAAATCCTGGAGCGTTTAATACTACCCAGTCGGGTTCAAAGTCTTTTAGTTCTTCTTCGCTAGGACGTAAGAACATGTTGTTGGCGAAAATATTCGACCATGGTAATTCGGTGATAACACGAATTTTAAGACGATAACGATCATCCGCACAGGCATATACATCCCGAACATAAATCTCTTTACCGCTGAGGTATTCGCCTACTTTGCCTTTAAGGCTGCTATAATGATTAGGTTCAAAAGGAATGTTGATATTACCCCACCATACGGCGTCCTGGGTGATTTCGTCTTTTACGATAAAGCGATCTTGTGGAGAACGACCCTTAAACTTGCCTGTGTCAATGGCTAAAGCTCCGGAGTCGGCTAGCTCACCTAATCCTTTTTCAAGGGTGATTTTTTCAAGATCAGAAGGGGAGAGGTTCCATTTGGCGTCGGAATTTTTAATTCCGTAGCGCTCCAAGGAATCCTGAGCTGGTCTCACTTCTTTGAAACTCATAGTGCTTAATTTTGATCAGCAATTATTTAGAGGCAAAATTAAGACTAATCAGCGGTCATACTCTGATTTTTATCACAAAAAAAGAACTTTTTAATAAGCGTAAAAAGTACACTTACTGAATGGGGCTATTTTCTTAAAGTACCGACTACCAAAAGTATCCAGCCCGCAATGAAGCATAATCCGCCCAATGGAGTAATGGGTCCGAGAAAGGATAATTGCAGTCCCATTAAGTCATCCAGATTCAATAAATAAATACTGCCAGAAAATAAGATTATGCCTGCAATCCACAGCCAAATAATCGCCTTGCTCAACTTCAATTTTTCCCCGATATAGAGCATAGCGAGAAGGCCTATAGTATGCCACATTTGATAGCGAACACCGGTTTGGAAACTAGCGATTTGTTCAGGGCTTAAATGTTCCTTTAAGGCATGAGCGCCCAAAGCTCCCAGTATAACGGCAATAGCGCCAGAGAGTCCAATGATCCGAATTAGGGATTGTTGCTTCATTTTTTAAATAATGATTTGGCTTGTTCCTTACTTAAGTCGAAGTCTAAACAGCCTATTAATAGCGTTTGTGAGTCTTTTAGATCGCTTTGATTTGTGAGCAGAAACTGCAAGAAATCCAGGCGGCTTTGATCATACTTTAAACCTTTTAATATCTGTTGAGCTTCCTCCGCCTTGAGCTTCTCATTAGAGGCAAACTCCTTGGCCATGCTCAATTTGTCGAATTCAAAATCGCTGCTTTCAAAGCTTAAAATAAAGGTGCCAAAGCCGCCCGCTTTAAGTGCCTCAACCGGAGTGGTAGCCAATGTGCTGCTGTCGATGGCAGTAATTGTTTCTGCTTGACTTTTAGCTTCAAGCGAGGCCTCAGCTAGCACCACTTTTATACTGTCTTTTTTAAGCGGATTAGAAACTTCCGCCACCAGACTCATTGCATTCAGGCTATCCTTTTTTCTTTGGAGAGCTTCGGCCTGTTGTTGCTCAGCTAAGGCCAATTTCAGACTGTCCTTTTGCAGCGAATCTTTGCGAGCCAGGGCTATTTGATTCTGCTGCAAATCTGGAAAATGCGAGAGGGTATCCGCTTGCTGAATTGCCGCAATGGCCGGTTCATTAAAAACAAGCTTTTCCTTATAATCAAACATTAGAGCCGACTGACTCAATTCTGTAGAAATGCCGCGATAGCGCAAGTGATGCTTGCCTTTAAAATCTTTGTAGATAACGTATTTATGATTGCCTTTGGGAAGTTTAGGGAGCTTTCGCTTGATGTGAATTCCGTTTTCCAAAACCAGATAAACTTCATTTTCAGCATCCGGGAATTTCTGAAGATTGAGCTTCGGTAAAGCAGTTTCGTTTTGCAGATAATTATTCATTATCAATTTAAAACCAGTCTTAGTTTGATCTTCAAACATCAGAATGGTCTGAGCATGGGCCACTTGCGACAGCAGAAGAAACAGGATAAAAATAAATCGCCCGAACGCCATGAAAGAAAAATTTAATCAAAGGTAGGGCGCAGAGCGATAATTATAAATTTGTCGCCCAAATTCACCTCATGCGACACATCCTTTTAATTGGGGCAGGCCGCTCCACCTATTCATTTGTCGAGTATATCAAACAACATAGCGAGCAAGAAGATTGGTATCTGATTATTGCCGATCAAGACTTTGAGCTTGCCAGAGAAAAGGCAGGCGAGCATCCGCGAATGGAAGCAGTAAGCTTCGATGTGAATGATGAAATTAGCCGGGTAAATGCTATTTCCAAAGCTGATATCGTGGTGAGCATGCTACCCGCCCATATGCATATTCCAGTAGCTAGTGATTGCATTGCCCTAGGAAAACATATGCTGACAGCCTCTTATATCAGTGATGAAATGAAGGCCCTGGATGAAAGAGCCAAGAAGGCTGGTGTTATTTTAATTAATGAAATTGGTGTAGATCCAGGTATTGATCACCTCAGTGCCATGAAGGTCATCGATCAGATCCGAGCGATGGGTGGCGAAATGCTGCTTTTTGAAAGCTTCACCGGCGGATTGGTTGCGCCCGAAAATGATGATAATCCCTGGAATTATAAATTCACCTGGAATCCCCGTAATGTGGTTTTGGCCGGTAGTGGCGGTGCCGTAAAATTTATTCAGGAAGGGAAATATAAATACATCCCATATCACCAATTATTCCGCCGTACCGAAATCATCGCAATTGATGGCTATGGTAGATTTGAGGGCTATGCCAATCGCGATTCTTTGAAATACCGCGATGTTTACGGTTTACAGTCCATACCTACTATTTACCGCGGAACTTTCCGCCGTCCGGGATTTTGCCGGGCCTGGGATGTTTTCGTGAAATTAGGGATGACTGATGATTCCTATCAATTGGAAGTAAGTCCTGAAATGACTTTCCGCGATTTTACCAATCTCTTCCTGGCCTATAATCCACAGGATTCTGTAGAGCTTAAATTGATGCATTACCTCCATATTCCTCAGGATAGTGAATTGATGGAGAAACTTAGCTGGTTGGGAATTTTTGACGACACCCCCATTGGTTTGGATCGTCCCACTCCGGCTCAAGTATTGCAGCGCATCTTAGAAACCAAATGGACCTTGGGTAAAGATGAGAAGGATATGATCGTGATGTTTCACAAGTTTGGCTATAGGCTAAATGGAGAGAAGAAGATGATCGAATCTTCCATGGTAGCCCTGGGTAAAAACAGTCGTGAAACCGCGATGGCACGCACCGTAGGTCTACCTCTAGCGATTGCTACTCGCCATATTTTAAATGGAAATATCCATACACCGGGGGTGCAAATTCCGATTACAAAGGAGATTTATATGCCCATGTTGGATGAGTTAGCCTATTACGGTATTTCCTTTACCGAGAAAGAAGTTCCCTACCGCGGTTATTAATTAGTGCGCTTTCCGCGAAAGCGGTACAATCCGTAAATCAAGGAGCCAAAGAAGAGGAAAAGGGCAATGAAAAGGGCCCAGAATAACTTTTGCTTAGGCTCAATATCTTGTCTTTCTCTTAAATCACGTACCGCTAAAACCGGCGGTGTGATCAGGAGAATGAGGATTAGTACAATCTCATACGAGCTGAAAACTCCCATCATAATTAAGCTTTGGGGCGAATTTAGCCATTTTGGGGCAGCATGAATTCTTGCACCAGTTCTTGGTATTGAGGATGTCGAACATGGCTGTGCGCCGAAGCGTATAAAATCAAGTCCTCTTTTTCCAAGGAGCCAGATTGCTTGCTAAGTTGGATGAGCACTCGATTGGCTTCAGCCGATTCATGATGATGGACTAAAGCCATGCGATGAGCAAATAGCCCCATTTCCCTGTATTGATCTTGATAGCCTTCCCATTCTTGAACTGGCAGGACTAAGGCCAGGCTTCCGTCTACCGAAAGCATATTCCTTAATTTTTGCATCCAAAGCATAAAGGTCTCTGTGCTGGCACTGCGGGCCTGGGCACGACGTTTTTCCGGAGCCAAAAGGCTTTCTGAAAAATAGGGTGGATTGCTGATGATCAGATCATATCGGTTTTCCGTTTCCCAGTCCATTAAATCCTGATGGTGGAATTGAATGCGTTCTGACCAGGGAGAGACTTGGGCATTTTCGCAGCTTTGTTGCCAGGAGGATTTATCGATTTCCAGACCATCAATGCTAGCCTGTGTAAACCTTTGGGCCATTAGTAAGCTAAGCAGACCGCTGCCGCTGCCAAAATCTAAAATAGATTGGGGATTTGAGGCTTTAAGCCATCCGGCCAAAGCCAGTGAATCGGTACCTACTTTATGCGCAGATTGATCATGCGCCAAACTGAATTTCTGAAATTGAAAAGGGGCGGGAGACTTAGGCATTATCCTGATAAAGCTCCAACAAGCCTTCAGGGAGCTCCATTTCAATGAGCTGTTCTTCGCGAGAAATACGCAGGATAAATGGGTCGATGGCCGGGATCAGAATTTCCTTTTGATCGGCGTCAATCACCTTAAAAAGAGGCTGGGCGCTGGTGTCGAGAACATCTTCGCAGATCCCGATTTCCTGACCTTGATGTATCAGGCGAAAGCCAATAACCTCGTGGAAATAGAAATTCTTGCCATCCAAAGGAGGGAGCACACTTAGTGGAAGCCAAAGCTCTTTCCCTACTAATTGACGGGCCGCTGGTTCATCATCTACCTCTTCCAATTTCAAGATGAAATGCCCTTTGGAATTGCGGCTACTTTCGTCAATAAAAAAAGGAATCAGTTCCCCTCGATCTTCGAGAAAAACTGATTCCAAATTTTCGTAGGCTTCGGGTCGGTCGGTGTCGAAAACGGCCACGACTTCGCCTTTAAAGCCATGTAAACGGCTGATGTGCCCGAGTTGAAAACAATCTTCGATGCGCATCAGCTTAGTTTTTTAGCCTTCTTTTTCCTCAGAAGCAGCTTCCTCTGCAGGAGCTTCTTCGGTAGCGGCCTCTTCAGCGCTAGCTTCGGCTTCAACTTCAGCAGCAGCTTCGGCTTCGGCAGCTTTGCGGGATTCATTCACCACGCGCTCAGCTTCCAGAGCTTTAGCTTTAGCTTCTTCTTGAGCTTTAGTTAGGCCGTCTTTCTTTGAATTGATCTTGGTAGATTTTTCTTCCATCCAAGCATCAAAACGCTTTTCAGCTTCAGCTTCGTCAAATGCACCTTTCTTAACACCTTCTAAAAGGTGTTTTTTCATCATTACACCTTTGTAGCGTAAGATAGCGCGAGCCGTATCAGTAGGCTGAGCCCCTTTCATTACCCAATCTAAAGCACGCTCGAAATTGATTTCGATAGTCGCAGGATTAGTGTTGGGATTGTACTGACCTAAGCGCTCGATGTATTTACCATCACGCTTTACACGAGAGTCAGCTGCTACAATTGTGAAGATAGGGCGGCCTTTGCGGCCATGACGTTGCAAACGAATTTTTGTTGCCATGATTAATTGTTAAAGGGTTCGCGACCCGATTAATTAATTTTAAAAGGGCGGCAAAGATAGGGCTTTATTTAATTGATTGTGTGGGTGCTTGCAATTTTAAACTGCTTTGAAGGCAAAGAAATTCCTTCAAGTCCCCGTGGCGGCAAATTTGCGGTTTTTTAAGGAGCCTTGGAATCATAAAATTAAAAATACCTGTTGAATTTTTAAGCTTGCTAGCTGTTGCCAATCAACTACTTATTAAATCCATTAATCGAAATTTATTGGTGGCTGCCTAAAATGGCCAGACTTTTCTGCACATTTTACCAGGCCTATGAAACTCCAAAGAATACTCCCCATTCTCAGTCTAATTCTAGTGACTTTTACTCTGTCTGCCCAGGTGAACTTTAGTTCCGGCGGCTTAAGCGGAGTTTCCATCACCAATCCTACTTCCCTGGATTTTGGTCCTGATGGTCGTCTCTACGTATCGGTGCAAAGTGGTGAAATCTATGCTTATACCGTGCAACGCCAGTCGAATGGTGCATATCAGGTAACGGCAACCGAAACTATTCTGGCCATCAAGCAAATTCAGAATCACAATGATGATGGCACCTTGCATGCTACCGTACAAAGGCAAATCACCGGTTTATTGGTGGATGGAACAGCAGGCCAGCCTATCATTTATGTTACCAGCAGCGATTATCGTATTGGCGGAGGTGGTGGCGGTTCGGATAAAAATCTGGACTCGAACTCGGGGATGATCTCTAAACTTATTTGGGATGGAACTACCTGGCAGCGTATTGATCTGGTGCGAGGATTGGCGCGTTCGGAGGAGAATCATGCGACCAATGGTCTGCAATTAGATAAGCAAAACAATATTCTCTATATCGCGGCAGGTGGCAATACCAATGCCGGATCACCTTCCAACAACTTTGCCTTCTTAAATGAATACGCCCTTTCGGCGGCGATTTTATCCATAGATCTCAATGTGCTGGATGCGATGCCCATATTAACGGATGCGCAAGGAGCACAATATGTTTACGACTTACCCACCCTCGATGATCCCACTCGTGCCAATGCCAATGGTATTGATGATCCCAATCAAGCGGGTTATGATGGTATTGATATTAATGACCCCTTTGGTGGTAATGATGGACTAAATCAGGCTAAGTGGGTTGTGAACGGACCGGTGCAAGTTTATGCTTCGGGTTTCCGTAATGCCTATGATATTGTATTGATGGAGGATGGCCGCATGTACACCTGGGACAATGGCGCCAACCAGGGCTGGGGTGGTCATCCGGATAATGAAGGGGTGGGAACCGCTACCAATAAATGGGTTGTGGGAGAGCCTGGATCAACCGGCCCCGGACCCAATGATGCTATGGTGAATAATAAAGACGGACTGCATTTTATTAGCGGAGCTGGATATTATGGCGGTCACCCTAATCCTGTGCGGGCTAATCCGCTGGGAGCGGGCTTATTTACCCATGATCATGCGGATGGAGCCGGTGGTCAAAATGGAGTGTGGCGCACCCAAATCACGTCTAATGTAGATAGTACTTTACCCGTAGATTGGCCTCCGGTAGATCCCAGTTTGGCGCATCCTATTGAAGGCGATTTCCAAAATGCTGGGGTAGATGATGCCTCTCTTTATACGATTACCGCTTCTACCAATGGTTTGGCAAGATATCCGGCCAGCAACTTTAATGGCGAAATGGAGAATAACCTCCTGGCGGCCAGCTTTAACGGGAATATTTATCGCGTTAAGCTCAATGCCCAGGGAACCCTAAATAGCAATTCCGATGTTAGCGTTTTGGCCACAGGTTTTGGAGCGGTGCCCTTGGATGTTACCGCTCAGGCGGATGATGAGATTTTCCCTGGAACCATTTGGGCTGCCACCTATGGCTCTAATGCTATTACCATTTTTGAACCTCAGGATTTTAGTTCCTGCACCGGAGCGTACAGCACTAGCCTCGATGAGGATAATGATGGCTACAGCAATGCCGATGAAATGGATAATGGAACCAATCCTTGCAGCGGTGCCAGTTTCCCGGCGGATAATGACCAGAGCCTGATTGGCGGATTTAAGGTCAGCGATTTAAATGATCCTGATGATGACGATGATGGTCTGGCCGATAGCCTCGATTACTTTGCTCTGGATGCTACTAATGGTTCCGGACTTAGCCTGGCTTTTGATTATCCGCTTCTTAATGGAGATCCGGGCTTTGGCCTTTACGGTTTGGGCTTTACCGGTTTTATGAGTAATCAGCAAGATGATTACCTCGACCTTTATTTTCATGAGGATAATAGCGCCACTGAGATTATTGCTGGTGGAGCGGTAGGCTTACTCTCCTTTAATGATGTTCCGGAAGGTAGTCCCGTAGGACCGTCCAATACTTTGAAAAATGGTTTTCAATTTGGAATGGATCTGGCTCAAGCACAATTGCCTTTTGAGATAGAAACAGCCTTGGTAGGACCAATCTTCCAGGGCAATCCACAGGGAGATCAGTTCCATGCTTTTTATATTGGAAAGGGAGATCAGGATAATTTCATCCTCTATGGAATCCGGGCGAATAATGGCAATCCCATGCTAAGCATTTGGATAGAGGAGAATGGCGGGACCACTCGTTTGGATTATGCTCTCACAGGCCTGACCTCCGCCGCAGAGATTTCCCTCTTTTTAGAATTGAATCCTTTAAGTCAAAGCCTTCAGGCGAAAATCAATTTAGGAAATGGCAAGCAAGATGTAGGTACAGCTATTGCCTTCCCGAGCTTTTTACAGAATTTATTTCAGAATCAAGAAGCATTAGCAATTGGAGTAGCGGCAGGGAAATCAAGTGGAACGGCATCTTTTAATGCTACCTATGATTTCATTAAAGCTAGTTTTCAAGCCAATACTCTCAGTGGAGATTGGAGCTTCTTACATGATGGCAGCAATTGCCAATGGAATGGAAGCACGGGATCTTGTCCCCAAGGTCGTCATGAAGCCTCTTATGTTCAGGCTGGAAAGTACTTTGTTTTAATTGGCGGTCGTGAGCATGGATCCAACGCTAATTTATACGATCCCAGCACCGGTTTATGGAAGGAAGGGGCAGCCCCGCCTTTTAATTTGCATCACTATCAAGCGGTAGAATTAGATGGTTTAATATACGCCGTAGCCGGGATGACGGGTTCCTTCCCTAATGAACAGCCTCTAAGCCATATTTACATTTATGATCCATTGGCTGATGCTTGGCATCAAGGTGCTGAAATACCTGCCAACCGTAGGAGAGGTAGCGCCGGGGTAGTGGTTTATCAAGATAAAATTTATGTGCTCGGCGGAATCCAACAGGGTCATATAAGTGGCTGGGTGCCCTGGTTTGATGCCTATGATCCTCATACCAATACCTGGGCCACTTTGGCGGATGCCCCTCGGGAAAGAGATCACTTCCATGCCTTAGTGGCCAATGGAAAACTCTATGCTGCTGGCGGGAGAAAAACCGGATTTAGCGGGGTTTTTGGCGCCACCATTCCCGAGGTAGATGTGTATGATTTTGCCTCTTCGACTTGGGCCACCTTGCCCAATAATTTGCCGAACCCCCAAGCAGGAGCTTCCGTAGCTTTAATTGGCAATGAGCTGATTTTGATTGGCGGGGAAAATTCCAGTTCCCAGGCCAGTAATTTAACTCAGGCTCTAAACTTAAGTGATGCCAGCTGGCGCTATCTCGATACATTGAATGTAGGGCGCCATGGTACCCAGGCCATTGTAAATCAACAGGCGATTTATCTGGCCAGTGGTTCTCCCAATCAAGGTGGTGGTCAATTAGAAAGTCATGAAGTATTTAGCTTTGGAGCGATTCAAAGTCCCAGCTTGCAGGCCGATACTCGTAGCGTGCTCAGTGGTCCGGCAACAATTGATTTCGGCAGCTTGGCGGTAGGGCAAAATGCGCAAAGCACTTTTTATCTAAGCAGTAAAAATGGATCGCAAGCCTTGATAATAGACTCCCTGAGTTTAGCTACAGCTGATTTTAATTGGCAAAGCAATTACACTTTCCCCATTCATTTAGCGGCAGGTGATAGTCTGGCTATCAATTTAAGTACAGCTGCTAATCATACTAGCTTCGATACCTTGAAGGTGTACAGCACTGCCAGCAATTCTGAATTCTCAATTCCGGTTTCGGTAGAAGTAGAAACGGTTGATGCCATACGTATTAATTGCGGTGGACCTCAGTATCAAGCGCAGAATGGAAATCTCTTTGAAGGGGATAATTACTTCTTAAATGGCAGTGGCTATTCTACTCAAAATAGTATTAATGGAACTCAGGATGAGCAGCTTTATCAAACGGAACGTTGGGCCTCTAATCTCGCTTATAGCATTCCGGTTGAGGCCAATGGTCGCTATCACCTGAATTTACATTTTGCTGAAATCTATGCTCCTAATTTTGTGACTGGGGCCAGGGTATTCGATATTAATGCTGAGGGGCAATTGATTGAAGCCGCTTTGGATATCTACGATACGGTGGGTGGCTATACGGCTCATATCTTAAGCTATAGCGTAGAGATTAATGATGGCAGCCTGGATTTAAGTTTAGTGGGCCTGGCCGATAATGCGAAGCTTTCGGCCATTGAATTGATGCCAAGTGCAGCGGGACTGGAACTCAGCGCTAGTTCCTATCACTTTCAAACTTTAGCCACGGGAAGCATTGATAGTGCCACTTTAAGTATTAGCAATGCCAGTAGTCAGCTGTTGAGTATAGATTCTATTCGAGTACAGGGAGCACAAGCCAGCGATTTTAGTCACAATCTTAATTCAGGATCCGCACTTCCATCGGCTTACAGCCAGAACTTCAAAGTGTATTTCCATCCCCAAAGCACAACACCGGTAGTGCGCAGTGCACAGATGCAAGTGTATTATGGAGGGGAGGCTTTGCCTTTAATCCTGAATTTATCCGGCGAAGCGGCTTGTCCGGCAGCGGGCTTAAGCTGCGATGATGCCAATCCTGCTACCTTAAACGATACTACCGATGGCAATTGTAATTGTGCCGGAGAAGTGATTACTCCCCCTGCCTTCAGTTTAAATATTAACTGTGGTGGTGGCGCTATGGTTAGTCCGGTCACCGGTAAAAGCTATCTGGCCGATCAATACAATATTGGAGGCTATACCCATACCTATAGCGATGGTGTGGCCAATACCCAGGATTCGGCATTGTACAGCACTGCTCGCATTGGTCGTAATATGAGTTACAATATTCCCGTACCTCAAGCCGGAACTTATGAACTGCGCTTGCATTTCGCTGAATTGCAAAAGTGGTTGATGGGCAGTGGTCGTCGGGTTTTCGACATTTCCCTGGAAGGTCAATTGGTATTTGATGATCTCGATATCTACAATTTAGCTGGTGGTGGAGCCAAGGCTTATTCGGCTACCGCCACAGTTGTGGTAACGGATGGAATTTTGAATATTCAAACTGCGGCGAGTGTGGATAATAGTGTTCTGGTAGCCATTGATTTGAGCTCTTATTACCCAAGCTATCAAGATCCCTATCTGTCGCAAGATCAATTAAGCATTAGCACCCAGGTAGGTGGCCAGGATTCGGCTAGTTTCTATTGGGTAAATGCCGATGGACAAAGTCGCCAAATTGATTCCTTGCGGATTACAGGCCATGCCGCTGCTTATGTACAAAGTCAAATTGCGATTGGACAACTTGTAAATGCCGGAGATTCTATTTTGGGTCAATTGCATTTCCAGGCGCCCAACCAGGCTTTTAGTGGATCTGCTAAAATTTGGTATTACAGCAATGGTGATAGTTTGGAGCAAGATTTATCGGTGCATGCCCAGTGTTTGGCTGCCGGAACCACTTGTGATGATGGCGATGCCACTACCCAAAATGATGTGGAAGACGGGAATTGCAATTGTGTCGGAACCCCAATTAATCCGGGCCCATCCAGCTTTAGCCTAAACATTAACTGTGGTGGTGCGGCTCTAACTAGTCCCATCACCGGAAAGGTTTATTTGGCCGATCAATACAATATTGGTGGTTATACACACTCGTATAGCAATGGTGTAGCTAATACCCAGGATTCTGCGCTCTTTAGCACTGCTCGTATTGGTCGTAATATGAGCTATCATATACCGGTTCCCGAAAGTGGTGAGTATGAAATTAGTCTGCACTTTGCGGAGTTGCAAGCTTGGTTGATGGGTGCTGGAAGACGGGTGTTTGATATCAGTGTCGAAGGGAATTTGATATTAGATGATTTGGATATTTTCACCGCTGCGGGTGGTGGGGCAAGCGCTTATACTGAAACATTTAAGGTGAATGTAAATGACGGTCAATTGGATATTAATACTGCCGCCAGTGTAGACAATAGTCTCTTAGTAGCGATTGAAATTCGAAAGTCGAGTACTAAGCCGGTAGCAAATCGTACTTGGTATCTCAGTGATTCGTCTCTGAGCTTTAACACCGCAGCTGGCGCTCTTGACTCCCTTGATTTTTATGTAGTAAATAAAGATACTGTCGCTCGCACTATCGATTCAGTACTGGCCAGTGGCAATGCTTTGAGCTTTTTGCAATTCACTGATATCAGCGGAAATATAATTGCGGCTGGAGATTCACTTTTACAGCGGATGTATTTCCAGGCTCCGAGCCAGAATTTAAATCAGGCCTCAGCCGAAATATACTACTATAGCGCTGGAGATGTGCTGCAGCAAAATGTATTATTGAATAGCAGCTGTCCGGCGGCAGGTTTGGCTTGCGATGATGGCGATTCCACCACTCAGAATGATATCACCGATGGTAATTGTGGCTGTAATGGTCAGCCCATTAATCAGGCCTTTAGCATTAATGTAAACTGTGGCGGGCCAGCTCTTACCAGTCCGATAACCGGCATTAGCTACCTGGCTGATCAATACAATATCGGGGGGTACACCCATAGCTATAATAAGGCCGTGGCCAATACGCAGGATTCTACCCTATATAGTACCTGTAGAATTGGTCGGAACATGGCCTATTATATTCCGGTGCCTGAGCCAGCAATTTATGAGGTGACTCTTCATTTTGCCGAGTTACAAGGTTGGCTGATGGGGCCTGGTCGCAGGGTATTTGATATTAGTGCGGAAGGGCAATTGATGCTGGATGATATTGATATTTATAGCCTTAGCGGTGATGGAGCTACGGCCTATAGTACCAGCTTTCCGGTGGAAGTATTGGATGGAGAGCTAGCCTTGAATACCGCGGCTAGTATCGATAACAGTTTACTAGTGGCCATAGAAGTTAAAGCAGGAGCATCGGCTAAAACCACTTTAGGGACGCAGCAGATTGAACTGAAGAGTAGCATTTATCCTAATCCCTTAGGGCGGGGGCAAAGCTTGCATCTGGAACTTCCGAATGATCAGGAGGCTCAAGTGCAAATTTTCAATCTGCAAGGTGCTTTGATTTTTCAGAGCAGCCTGACAGGTTCCAATAGCTATGAATTAGCAGACCTGAATTTGAATTCGGGTTTATACCTGCTGCGCCTCAATCAAGGGGCAAGTGCAAGTGAGCATAAGCTTATGGTGCCTTAAGGTCTAAAAGGGGAAATTAGGAGGCGAAGCTTTGGGCTTCATTGCTTTCTACGATTTGCTCATCATAGGCTTTACGGCCCACTTCAATAAGGTCTTCGGCCATATGGAAATCGAAAACCCCGCAGGTGCTACGTGGAATTCGGATAAGGTATTCGGGCTTATAGGTGGCTAAATCCCGCAAGATGAGCTGGTTTTGCATATGCTCATAACTGGCGGAAATGATGTCCATTAAACCGGGATCTTGGTTGCCGGAATTCGATTTAAAAAAGTTCAGATTAATATTGAGCCAGCTTCGATCCTGTTCGTCCTCGTCCTTTTTCATAATAGCGGGTTTAGGACCGGTAGCATTAATGTCTACCGCAAGTACCACATGGCCTTCCGGGGCTTTAACCTGGTTTAAGGGAAGGGGGTTTACTACGCCGCCATCCACCAAAAGGTGTCCTTGCTTATCTTCATAGGAAACGGGAGTGAAAATACCGGGAATAGAAACCGAGGCGCGCATGGCCTGGTAGAGATCTCCCTTTTTGAAAACGACCTCTTCACCTGTTTTTAAATCGGTGGCTACTGCCGTGAAGGGAACTTTTAGGTTTTCGATTTTTTGTGGGCCAATCAGATTCATGATAGTGCTGAAAATCTTTTCCCCTTTCACGAAACCATGTCGGGCCCAGGTAAAGTCCATTTGACGAAACACATCGGTTCTTTGCAGTTCCAGCAGCCATTCGGTATATTCTTTGAGTTTACCCGCGGCATAGAGACCTCCCACCACGGCACCCATGGAACATCCGGCCACTTCAACAATTTCATTGCCAGCGGCTTCCAGTCTTTCAATAACACCAATATGGGCAATACCCCTTGCTCCGCCTGAAGCTAATACCAGGTGAACTTTTTGATTTTCGATCATTTTTGGTTCTGATTTTATCTGCAATGTAGATACTCTGCTTCGGATTAGGAAGCTTCAATTTAGTAGCTTTAGTGGAAATGTGTACCGTAAGGAATAATGGCAGTATTTTCGCCACTTAATAAGAACCAAACCATTAGGCCCCTGAAAAGTTTGAAGCACGTATTCATCTTGTTCTTTTTCATCCTTCTGAGCTTACCACTTTTGGCCATAAAGCCAGGCAGGGCAAAGCTGAGTCCCGCCGAGCGTAATCAGAGGCAATTGATTGAGTCTTTGGATAAATCCGATGATCTCAGCGCATTTACCCATGCTATTGACGGGGCCACTAATCTTGGACTTTATTTTGAAGCGGATTCACTGGCAGATGTAGCCCAGCCCTTACTTAAGAAGGTGAGCGATTCCTTGAGTTATTTTGAGCATTTGCGGGTAAAGGCGCGATTGTACACCATTTTGAATCGTTATACCCAGGCATTGGTTTTTTTTCGTCGAGCTTTAGTCTACTATCAAAAGGAAGGTTATTGGGAGGAAGAGGGCCATGTAACGGTAAATTTAGCTGAGTTTTACCGCAGTGCCCGGCAATACCCTCAGGCTCATATGGAGCTGAGCTATTTGATTGATCATCCGGATTTCGAAAATCTAAGCAATTTAGTAAAGGCCATTGCCTACCACCGTCTCGCGGCAGTGGTGAACGAATCCAAGCAGGACTTGGATAGCGCCATTTTACTCTCCATCAAGTCTTTGTCCTATTCTGAGCCCGATTCCTTATTGGATGAAATGGGAACTTCCTATTTAGAATTGGGAGACGCCTACCGGAAAAAGAAGGAGGTTCGGGCGGTATCTTATTTCGAAAAGGCCTTTAAGGTATTTAAGAAGCAAGAACGCATACATTATATGTGCAATTCGATACGTTTGATCAGTGCTTATTATGTTACTGTAGAGCAATATGACAAGGCTTTGGTCTATGTAGATTCTTCGCTACGATTGGCAGCTCCTTATTATTTACCGGGCTTTTACAATTTGGCATTTAATCGCAAAGCACTCATCTTGTATAAGCTAGGCCGATATGAGGAGGCCTACCTTTATCGTGATTCGGCGGCCATTGTCTATCGTGGTGAACTGAAAAAGCGCTTTTCGGATGAATTGGCAATGCAATCGCGACGCTTTCAAACTGAAATGGCTACTTCCCGACTGCGAAGTTTGGAGAGTGAGCGTATGCAAATTCTAGAAGAGTCACGTGCAAAGGATCAAGTGCGGCGGTTCTCTTTAATCCTCTTGATTATTCTGGTTTTAGGTCTCTTCGGGCTCTATTACTTTTTTACGCGCTTGCGACGCAATAAATCCCATCTGGAAGAATCGCAGAAAGCCCTTTTTGGAGCCAATCAGGAATTGCTGAATACCCTTTCGGAGAAGGATGGATTGATTGAAGAAGTACACCATCGGGTGAAAAATAATTTGCAGCTCATTACCTCCTTAATACGAGTACAGCAGTTTCAGCAGCAGGACCAAATGACGGAAGAGTCGCGGCAAATGGTAAACGAGATTTTAAATCGCGTAAGTGCCATGGCGGTTGTACATGAGAAACTCTACGCCCAGCAACATATTACGCAATTGCGTGCCCGAGAGTATTTTTCAGAATTAATGGAAGAGCTGAAAACCTTGGGAGGTACCTTCAGTAATCCCCTCGAAATTGAGGTGCTCGCAGAGGATGTTATTTTGGGAGTTTCGCAGGGCATTGCCTTGGGGATGATTCTTTCGGAGTTGGTGGCAAATTCCTTGAAGTATGCTTTTGCAGGTAAGAATAAACCTAAAATAAGAATTGAGGTTAGTAAGGAGTATTTAGAAGGACGCAGTAGAGTAGTCTTTAGCTATGAAGACAATGGCAAAGGCTACGATGATCATAGTAAAATGGGTATGGGGAACCGATTAATAATGCTCTTTACGCGGCAACTCGAAGGCGAATCCACTTTGGATACAAAAGATCGCTTTTACTTTAATTTGGCTTACTGGGAAGATTGAGTACATTTAATAAACAGGGAACGTAGAAAATGAATAAAGTACTTATAGTTGAGGATGAGGCGCTGATTGCTGAACACCTTCATTTGATTCTTTCGAAGGACTTAGGAATAGATGCCGATATCGCTTATAAAGCGAAAGCCGCACGAAAAATGTTGCAGGAGAAGAGCTATGACTTGATCCTGGTTGATATCAATTTGGAAAGTGAGCGCAGTGGTTTGGAGCTGGCTGCAGAAATTGAAGAATACGGCTGGGGCGACTATCTATTCCTTACAGCCCAAACGGATAAAGGTGTACTGGAAGAAGCGCGGAAGCTACACCCTAAAGCTTATCTGGTTAAACCCTTTAAGGATATTGAAGTAAGCATGGCCGTTGGGCTGGCACTTAAGAGCGAAGATGAAGGCTTGGGAGATCTGGTGTTTAAGGATGGCTGGACCACCGTTAAGTTGCCCATTGCTTCTATTCGTTATGCGGAGGCCGATGGCAATTACATTAAATTATTTAGCACCGAACGCAGTTATTTAATTCGCTATTCCCTCAGTTGGTTTTACGATCAGGTGGCGGATAAGGACTTTCTTAAGATTCATCGGGCCAGGGTAGTAAATACTCGCATCATTAAACGTTACAATCGCAGTACCGTGGATATTGGTGGTGAAGAATTGCCTGTATCCAAAAGCGGTTATCAGGCTTTAGCTACTTTATTTGAGAAGTAAAAAAAAGCCGGCTCCTTGCGGAACCGGCCCTCACCTCTCAAAAAAGCGCGCTAATTAACCCCAGCGCAGGGTTATCTGTTTAAAGCCTTCAGTTACTTTAAAGCTGAAGCTTCCATTTTTTTCTTCTTGTATAGTTGCCTCAAAAGGATTTGAGTCAAGCTCAACCACCTTTGGTAGGCTTTTAAAGCCGTGGTAAACCAGAGTTAGCTCCTGAACGGAACTGGGCATACGTCCCTCCTGATGCTGAGTAATGCGGTATTTGGCATCGGATGGAAGAACCGTAAAATTTCGATTCAAGAAATAACCTTGATTGTGATTATAGCCATCACCAGCATCATCGTAAAGCATGCTTTCCACACTTTCCTCACCGCGGTAAATATGCAGCTCTAATTCAGAGTAGGAATTGCTTACATGCTGTTCTACTGGGATCATCGGGATAATCGCACCAGCTTTCACCATCATGGGGATTTCCTCCAAGCTGGTTTCAATATAAATCTCTTTGCCCCCTTCCAATAATTCCTTGCTGTGGAAATCGTACCAAAGTCCTTTAGGTAGGTACATTCGACGACCTTGACGATCGGGTTCCAAAACCGGGCAAACTAAAATATGATCGCCAAATACAAACTCATCCTGACGGTACCAGGTTTGTGGATCCTGATGATCGTAGAATGATAGCGGGCGAATCATCGGTTTGCCGTCGCGACTGTATTGATAGAAATTAGTGTAGTGGTAGGGGAGTAGCTGATAACGCAATTCAATTGCTTTGCGCACCAAATCGGTTCCTTCTTCACCAAAGCTCCAGGGCTCTTGATCACCATGATCGCCTGAGGAATGGGTGCGCATTAAAGGATGGAATACCGCTAACTGCATCCAGCGCACATAAAGCTCCATAGTAGGATGCTCGGTAAAGCCGCCAATATCGGTTCCGACAAAAGAGAAACCACTGATGCTTAAGCGCTGACATTGCACATTAGCAACCCATAAGTGCTCCCAGGTGGCAATATTATCGCCGGTCCAAACGGAGCTGTAGCGCTGACCACCGGCATAGGTACTTCTGGTAATGATAAAGGGACGATTGGGGAAGGCGAATTTCTTCACCCCTTTATAGGTCGCCCGGCTCATTTGCATGCCGTAAACATTGTGGGCCTTGCGATGACTGCAATAATTGCCGTCATAATTATGGCGAATGTCCAGTGGGAAGGTTTTGGTGGGCACGTCCATAATGGCCGGCTCATTCATATCGTTCCACACACCTGCCAGGCCGATATCTTCAATTAGTTCTTTGAAAAGTCCGCTCCACCAATCGCGAACCTCAGGATTGGTAAAGTCGGGGAAATAACAATCGCCCGGCCATACCCTGCCTTTGTATAAGGGGCCATCGGCATGCTTGCAGAAATAGTTCTTTTCGAAACCTTCCTTGCAAACCGAATAGTCCATGTCGATTTTAATTCCCGGATCAATAATGGCGACGGTCTTAAAGCCCATGTCTTTGAGCCTTTGTACCATGCCTTTAGGATCAGGGAAATTTTCCTTGTTCCAAGTAAAGCAGCGGAAGCCATCCATATAGTCGATGTCCAAGTAAATGGCATCAGATGGTATTTTAAGCTCACGCAGCTTATGCGCAATTTCCATTACTTCTTCTTCCGAAGAGTAAGACCATTTGCATTGATGGTAGCCCAAGCTCCACTTAGGAGGCATCTCAGGTTTACCAGTAAGGCGCGCATAACGTTGCGCTATGTTCATCAGGCTGGAGCCTGCAATAAAGTAATAGTTGATTTCTCCACCCTCGGCCCAAAAACTGGTTACATTTTTACGCTCGGAAGCAAAGTCGAAAAAGGTGCGATAGCTGTTATCGAAGAACACACCGTAGCAGCCTTCCTTATGTAAACCATAGTAGAAAGGAATATTACGGTATAGGGGATCCGCGTCTTTGGCAAAACCATATTCATCAGTTCCCCAATTCTGGAAACGGTGATCGCGTAAGTTGAGGTTGCTAGGCTTGTCACCCAAACCAAAGAAATGCTCTCCATTAATGGAGCGCTTGCTCATCTTCACGATATTATCGCCGCGCTGCGAATCTTCTTCCCAATGAAAACCTTTTTCGTCTTCATTCAGCAGCTTTCCCTCTTCATTGTACAGACTTACTTTCAGGTCAATTTTTTGAACTCTGCAACTAAGTTTTGGGGTACGCAATTCATAATAGCTATCCAGCTCTTCTACCTTAAAATAAGCAAAACCACTGCGGTGGTCTTTGGCCATGGCATAGGAGAAGTCTGGCGAAAAATAACCCTTGGCACTGTAACGGAAGCGCATCACGTGATTGGTGATGGCCTCAACCCATAACATCACTCCATTGTGGCTGTGAAAAACCACAGAGGAGCCATTCACATCTGCCTTAAGCAGGTGATTTGGGAATTGTTCGTTAATGAGGGTTTGCATATTAGATTGCATGAAGGGAACGAAAGTAGTAAAATTCAACTTCGTGTATTAAGTACACTTAGAATTTTTTGCAATTTTCCGCTAAAAAGTATTAAGTGTCATGCTTACAATTAATTGATAATCAAAACTTAATCAAGCACTAAAGCTTAGTGTGAATAATACACTATCTTTGATTGAAAATTTTTGAAAATGGCCCTACGAAAGAAGTTTTTAAAGTCGAAACCCCTCTGTAAAGTAAGTTTTGACCTCGCTGGAAATCGCTTACCGCAAGAGGTTAAGCAAGTGGAGCTTTTGGGTTCCTTTAGTAATTGGGAGCCTATTCCCATGCGCAAGGTGAAAGGGGCCTATACCCGCACTTTAGATTTGGAAACCGGTATCGAATATCAATTCCGTTATCGCTTCGATGGCGAGATTTGGGAAAATGATGAGGCGGCTGATTCCTATGTTCCAAATGGTGTTTCTGGCGATAATTCGGTAGTGCGACTTTAGGCTTTTGCCTTCCGTTTATAAACTACTGCAGCCAAGGGGGGGAGAATCAAGTCCAAGGATTGCTCTCGTCCTTGCCAGGCAATCTTATCACTTTTCAGCGATTGCTTTAAAGGATAATTACTGCCCCAAAATTCTTGCTGGTCGCTATTGTACACGAGTTCGTATTGCCCAAGAGCTGGGGCGCCGATACGATATTCATCATGAGGCTGAGGTGTACAATTTAGAACACATACCAATTCTTCTTTGCCGCTCTTGCGGATAAAGCTGAGCACCGAGTTATTGCTGTCATTATGCTCTAACCATTCGAAACTTTCATGGGCATAATTGTTTTTATGCAGGGGCTTTTCGCTGCGGTACAAAGCATTCAAGGCCTTTAAGCTTTGGAATACGCCCTGATGGGATTCCATTTCAAATTCTTGCCATTGCAGGCCTTCTTCAAATTGCCATTCTTTACGCTGACCAAATTCACCTCCCATGAAGAGCAATTTCGCTCCGGGATGCAAATACATCCACGAAAGTAAAAGGCGCAAATTGGCGAATTGCTTCCAGGCATCGCCGGGCATTTTGCTTAAGAGTGACTTCTTTCCATACACCACTTCATCATGCGAAAGCGGCAGCATAAAGTGCTCGGTAAAGGCATAAGCCAGGCTAAAGGTGATTTCATTTTGATGATAGCGACGGTAAATGGGATCTTTTTTAAAGTATTCCAAATTGTCGTTCATCCACCCCATCATCCACTTTAGGCCGAAGCCTAAGCCGCCATCATAGGTGGGGTAGCTTACGCGATTAAAGGAAGTAGATTCCTCCGCAATGGTTTGCACGTCAGGGTAATTCTTGTAAACCGCCTCATTAAAATCCTTGATAAAGGCAATGGCATCCAAATTCTCATTCCCGCCTAAATGATTAGGCTCCCATTGGCCATCTTGGCGTGAATAGTCTAAATACAGCATCGAAGCCACGGCATCTACCCTTAAACCATCTGCGTGGTATTGATCTAACCAAAAGAGGGCATTGGAGATTAAAAAGGAGCGTACTTCCGGCCGACCGTAATTAAAGATCAGGCTCTTCCAATCTGGGTGATAACCCTTGCGCGGATCGGGATGCTCATACACACAAGAACCATCAAACTTGCCGAGTCCGTGTAAGTCATCGGGGAAATGGGAAGGTACCCAGTCGAGAATCACCCCAATGCCTTCTTTATGGAAGGCTTCAATTAAAAATTTTAAATCCTCTGCCGGACCAAATCGACTGCTGGCCGCGAAATAGCCGGTAATTTGATATCCCCAGGAAGGTTCGTAGGGATACTCCATGATGGGCATAAACTCTACATGACTAAAGCCGGCATCTTTAACGTAAGGCACCAAGTCCTCCGCCAATTCCCGATAGCCCAGCACATCGCCATTTTCCTTGCGTTTCCAACTGGCTAAATGCACTTCGTACACGTTCATGGGGGCTTCCAGATTATTATGCTGGTAGCGGGCCCTCATCCATTTGCTGTCGCTCCATTTATACTCTTTATTATCGCTAATGATGGAAGCGGTACGGGGTGGATGTTCCGCTTGGCGAGCATAGGGATCGGCCTTTTCCAGGGGGTCCACTAAATCAGCATGACTGATCTTGTACTTATACAAATCGCCCACCTTTACTCCGGGAATAAATCCTTCCCAAATACCAGAAGAGTCCCAACGCACCATAAGAGGGTAATCTTCTCCTTGCCAGTGATTAAAATTGCCAATCACTTCTACCTTTTCGGCCGCAGGGGCATATACCGCAAAATAAACGCCTGCCTTACCATTGAGCTCGAGGGGATGGGAGCCAAAATGTTGATAGAGTCGATAGTGGCGCCCCTCGCGAAAGAGGTGAATATCTTGATCACTAAAAAGGCTGTGCGCTTGAGTTTTAGTAGGCATGTCGTTTTATTTCGTCGGTAATATCCAGAATTCCTTCCAGGGGAATAATCGCCCAATCCGGACGTCCGTTTAACTCGTAGCCCAATTCGTAAATAGCTTTTTCGAGCAGGAAGTAATGGAGTAAGTAAGTAATTTCTTTGCGATAGCCAATGTCTAGCTGCTGCTGAAAGGCGATCTTAAAATAGCTGTGCAGGAATACTCCGCTAATGGCTTGATATAAACTTTGGCCAGCGGCCTGATGTTCTGGGCTACGCAGATTTTGATTTTTCTGCACGGCATGGATGGCATAATGGAAGGAACGCAAAAGCCCGGCTACATCCTTAAGGGGTGATTGTTTCACCTTGCGATCGCGAATGGTGCTTTCAGGTTCACCCTCATAATCGAGGATGAAAAAATCATGGCCATGGATCAGGATTTGTCCCAAGTGATAATCACCATGAATGCGGATGCGTAAGCTTCGTAGCTGTTCTTCATCAAAGCCCAGAATAAAATTGATGATGAGGTCTTTCTGTTCCAGAACCTGCTCTGCTAAAACCCGGGCATTTTCGGGCAGGCTTTCCAGCTTTTTATTGAGAAGATTATAGCGAGCATCAAATTGATAGATCAAGCGGTTTTTAAGCCAAACCGTAAAATCCCCATTGTAATTGATAGGGGCAAAATGGCGGTCTCGTTTAACGGAAGCCAGGGCCAAATGCATCTCGGCCGTCCTCTGGGCGAGGGTGCGGATGCGTTTAAAGAAGTTGATACCCGGATTTTGTTGTAAGGCTTCCGGGAGCTTGGTGATTTTTAATGGACTTACCAGCGGCCATTTATCGATAGTACTGAGTTGGGCTAAATCCCCAATTTCAAAATAGCGCTCTACTTCCTTCAGCATCCAGGGCCAGGCATCACCTTCATTGGGAACTTTTTCCTGCATTAAGCCTAGAGAAATATTCACTCCGGGTCCGGGTTCCCACCAAATTAATCCAGCCAGTTTAGGATAATTCTCAAAGAGCTTTTGTTGAGCTAAAAACTCATTCATCTCAAAATCCGGGTTTTTATCCCGAAACAAACGGCGGAAGATTTTAAGGTAATAGCGATCCTGAATAATCAGGGTACTATTGCTTTGTTCGGCATTTAAAAGTTGAGAGCGAAATCTCGCGGGTTCCATTTCCAATTCTTGATGCGCACGGAAGAAAATTCGATTGTTCCCCTCCAGAAGCATTTCGTGGTTTACGATTTTTCGAAAAAGAGCGGCGTGGAATCCAGAGTCATGCACCGCATCGATCAGGTAAAAGGAGCCATCTGCTAAATAAATTTCGGCCAAAACAGCCTGGGCGGGCAGCTGATCCTTGCTTTCCGCAATTGCCAGCGGTAAGAAATAGTTATGCGCATAGCTTTCGCGGAAGAAGACCTCAATTAAAAGCAGGTAATAATGTTGGAAGCCACTTTTCAGTAAAAGATTTTGGCTAAAAAACACTTGCTGCACTACCGAAGCCTTGCCTCCAAACCAGCGACAATGGTAGAGGTGTTGCGGTAAAATATCCTGACGAAGCGCTTCCCAAAAGGATTCATCCTTTCGCAGTTGATCCCAGCTTTGGGCACTTTGCAACTTCGGCAGATTCATTTTAGCCTATAACTTTAAATAAGTGGAAAGGTCGAGCGGGGTCGAGGCGTACATAATTCCATTCTTCACGCCAGCGATACTCGGCTCTTGAAATATAGTCATGCATCCGATAGCCTCCTTCGGTAAGGGGCATAAAATCGTGGGGTAGCTGTAACCAACCTTCTTGCATATTGTAGGGGTCGAGATTTACCACGCATACCGTTTTATCCTCTCCATCCCATTTCAGGTAAGCAAAAAGGCTTTGATTCTCAATTTCTAAACTGTGGAAATTTCGACTTTGTTGTAAGGCTTTTTCCTCCTTACGGGCCTTATTTAAGATGCGCATCAGCCAGGTAATCTTATTTTCGGCTTCCCAATCGTGATGCTGCACCTCGTATTTTTCAGAATTGAAATACTCTTCTTTTCCGGGTACCGATTCATGGGCCAATTGCTCATACACCGGTCCGTAAACTCCGTAATTGGAGCTCAGAGTTCCAGCTAAAAAGAGGCGGGTCATGAATAAAGATTCATTGCCACTTTGTAAGCCGTAGGGAAGAATGTCTGGAGTGTTGGGCCAGAAATTTGGTCGGAAATAATCGGCACCAGGGCCTTGACTCACTTCCTCCATATAGTCCATTAATTCATGACGGAAATTACGCCAGGTAAAATAGCTATAGCTCTGACTGAATCCGGCTTTCGCCAGGGCATGCATTAAGGCGGGTTTGGTAAAGGCTTCCGCCAGGAAGATTACCTCGGGGTGAAGCTTCTGGGTTTCGGCAATGGCCCATTCCCAAAAGCGAATTGACTTGGTGTGAGGATTATCAACCCTAAATATTTTTATTCCACAGTCGACCCAAAAGAGGATTACAGAGAGGAGCTCATCCCATAAATTTTCCCAGTCTTCACTTTCGAAATAGATGGGTAAAATGTCCTGGTATTTCTTGGGTGGATTTTCCGCGTATTGCACGGTACCATCCGAGCGCCATTTAAACCATTCCGGATGTTCTTTAACCCAAGGGTGATCTGGAGCAGCCTGATAGGCGAGGTCAAATGCAATTTCTATATCGAGGGCGGCGGCCTTTTGGATTAGTTCTTTGTAATCGTCTATGGTTCCTAATTCGGGATGTACACTTTTATGTCCACCTTCTTTGGAGCCAATGCCCCAGGGGGAGCCTACATCACCTTCCTCAGCTGTGGTACTATTGTTTTTCCCTTTGCGATTCACCTCTCCAATGGGATGGATAGGGGGTAAGTATAGCACATCAAAACCCAGGTCGGTAACGCGAGGTAAAAGCTTAATTACATCTTGTAAAGTACCATGCCCTTCAGCGGCGGCACTGCGAGGGAAAAATTCATACCAGGCTGAGAAATTAGCTTTCTTACGATCGCAATAAGCGGGAAGTAAATCCGATTCGCTGAGCAATTGCTTTTCCGGATGTTTGTGAAAGGCTTCTTCCAACCAAGGCTCCAGCGCTTTTTTGGCCGCGGCATTGGGATCCTTAGCTATAAGCTCAATTAGGCTGGCCGCTTCTTTTAGATTTTTGCTTTTTAGGAATTCCAAATGAGGAATGCCATCAGCTAAATGCACACTTACATCTTGACCATCTTCAAATTTTTTCTCCAGGCCATGAAGCCAGGTTAAAGCATAGTCGATCCATGCTTCAATTTTATATTCATAGGCACCGATTTCAGAAAAGGAAAGCTCGGCACTAAACTGATCATTCTCAATGGGCTTTAGGGCCATCCGCTGCCATTTGCCCGTATTTTTTTTACGCCAGGCCAGGGCGCCGGCTAAAATATCATGGCCGTCTGCAACTAAAGTGACTTCAACCTTTAGGATTTCATCAACAACGCGTTTAATGGGGTAGCGCCCGCAATCAACCAGGGGCTTTATATCGGAAATCAGAACGCGACTGCGCCCTTGTTTGGGTTTTGTGCTCATAGACAATTGCTTGCCTCAAATTTAGTTAAGTGTACAAAATACACAAAGTTATTTACCTAAATTGATGGAGGCTCTAATGTAACTGATTATTAGCGCAATATAAAGAGCGAGTCTAGCTTCTTAATTCCTAATCAGAAGCTTCTTTTTGGCAAGGCTTTCGCCTGATGCGTTTTTAATAAGGATAAGGTATAAACCGGGTTTTAAGTCCAATTCCAGCTGATTTTCTACCAAGCCTTCTGCTACTGTCATCCCATTAAGGGTCCATACTTCATATCGGCTACCCACAGGGGCATTGTCAATTTTGAGAAGTCCCTGGCTAGGATTTGGGTAGAGCTTTAATTGTGCTTCCTGAGTTTTTAAACCAAGGGCACAATCTTGAATGGTGAAGTTCAAGGTGTCGAGTGGAAAGGCAACGCCACAAACGGATTGAATTTGCTGACCGGAGTTTAAATCCGGACGAATTTGAAGGCTGTAGCCTTGATTTACATTTAGGGCCTGTAAGGTGCGTATGCGGATGCTATCTGGCCCCAATTGCTGGGCTTCAATTACCGGATGAATTTGGCCATTGGCGCCTTGTAACCAAAACTGAGTCCCTTGATTATCGAGGCTGGGAGGATAAATTGTGGCATTGGTTTTTAGGTAAATAAGCGAGTCGCCACATATTGGGCTAAGTCCGCTGGTACTTAGATCAGAGAATTGAACTTGGTTGGAAATATTATTGGTGCTATCGCGACCAATAAAAGTGAAATCATGCTCACTGGAACCCACTTCAATCCAAGTTTGACTTTGAGTAGAAAAGCGTTTTACACTCATACGGACAATGACCATGTATCGGTCGTCATCTATAATTTTAAACCGAAAGGGGAAGGTGGTTCTATTTTGGATTGAGCTACGATTTGCACCCAAAGGTTGTTGCGCAGTAAAGCCCGGTTTGTAGGGTAAAGCATTGTAGGAGCCTCCATCTTCAAAATAGCCATGATAGAACGATTGCGAAAAGCTATCACCTGGACTGAGGTAAGAGGTATCTATATGGCCTTTCCATAGCCATTGATCTTCTGGTAGGAATCGATCCAACATATCGCGACTCATTAAGGGTAAACTCACTGGCCCGAAGCGATTGTCAATGACCGCAGTGATTATTTGGTGCCCTGAATTGTCAACAATGTTTGCTTTGGATGAAGTGGGGTTTAAGAGTTTGGTTAGGGTGAAGCGCGCACTATGCGGTAACCTAAAGGTGTCGCGATAAACGAAGTAATCGTTTTCGTAATGCTGTGCACTGCCGTTTATGGAAAGGCAGTTGTAACTGGCGGCCCACCAAGCTTGTGGTCCCTTAAAATGGGTGAGTGCTGCAGGGGGATTAACTAAAGGAAGTGTTACGGTGGTATCGTAGAGATTGCCATCCGAAATGTGGATATCGTTTATATGGATTGCATTGGAGTCTCCCGGCATCAGGAGTACCTGATACAGGGTAATTACATAGTTGTTTTGCGTACCGCTGATGTGTTTGAAATGAATCCAGCCATCATCATTATGAGAGGCTTTTAGAATTCCGGTCGATAAAAATGCGAGCCAAAGAAGAAGTCCCTGCTTAGTAGTTCCTTTAAACATGCGAAGTTGATTTTGTTCAAATGTAGAAAAGCAGAATTTTCATGAAAGAGAGAGTGATTTTGATCAATGGCTCCTTTAGTGATCGCGCGGATTTAGTTTTTGTCAAGATTGCCTTTCGGTAACTCGCTGAATCCAATGGTTCCATAGCCGTTTTCCATTTTAGACGGTAAATTAGGCTATCTCTTGGCTTTAGTATTGACCAATCGTCCTTCCTTTGCGAGCAAACAATTTTCATTAGCTATTTTTAGCTAGTGTTATGGTTGATAGGCGTTTATTGCTTAAGCTGCGGAGTTATCCAATCTTATAAACAAGCATAGTGCTGCCTCGAAAAGCTTAGTATTTTTAAACTTCGATTGCAGGACATTTAAAATTCTCAGGCCCAGTGTTTTTAATTTTTGATACCGAAACAACCGGTTTACCCATTCGCGATGATGCGCCCTTAAGTGATTTTGAGAACTGGCCACGCGCGGTTCAGATTGCTTGGCAATTGCATGATGAACTGGGAAATCTGGTGGAGGCCCAGGATTTTGTAATTCAGCCTGATGGCTTTGATATTCCCTTTAATGCTGCCAAGGTTCACGGTATTACCACCGCGGTAGCCAAAGAATATGGGGTGCCCCTGGAAGAAGCCATGCGCCACTTTAGTGAGGCGGTAAAAAAGGCCAAGTTCCTGGTAGGGCATAATCTGCAATTCGATAATAATATTCTGGGTTGCGAATACCTGCGGCTGGAGCAAGAGAATATCTTAGAAGGCCTGCCAGTACTGGATACGGGTGAGGAAACCCGAGAATATTGCCAGCTGGCTGGTGGACGTGGCGGTGGCTATAAAATGCCTCGTTTGGAGGAGTTGCATGAAAAGCTCTTTGGCCACAAATTTGCCGAGGCACACAATGCAGCCGCCGATGTGGAGGCAACCACTCGCTGTTTCTTCGAAGCAGTGCGCATCGGGATTTTTACCGATAAACATTTAGAGTGGACGGAAGCGGAGCGCAATGCCTTTGCAAGGGCTAATCCCGCCATGATAAAGCCGATTGGCCTCAAGGTCCAAAGCTTTAAAAAACTGGCCCAAGAACTGGAGGCCCGTCAAGCCGCTGGAGACGGATCAGGCGAAAGCCAGGAGATCGTTCTCGATGCCGATCTGAAATTTACCCACCTGCATGTCCATACCCAATATTCCATTTTGCAGGCTACCTGCGATGTAAATGCCTTAATTAATAAGGCCAAGGAGGATGGGATGCCTGCGGTGGCCATGACGGATATTGCCAATTTATATGGCGCATTTAAATTCGTTTCGGCCGCTAGAGCTGCAGGCTTAAAGCCCATTGTGGGAGTAGAGTTTTACCTCTGCCGCGATCATAAGGACAAGTCAGTAAAGGACAATGGTTTTCAAATCGTAGCCCTAGCCAAGAATAAGGCGGGTTACCACAATTTAGCCAAGCTTTCTTCGCATGGTTTTACCGATGGCTACTACTATGTACCTCGTATTGATCGTGACTTGCTTTTACAATACAAGGAAAATCTCATTGTAACAACCGGAAGCCTCAATGGTGAAATTCCACGATTGATTTTGAACGTGGGTGAGAAGCAGGCTGAGGAAGCTTTCCTTTGGTACCTTGAGCATTTTGGTGAAGACTTTTATGTGGAGTTGGTAGACCATGGCCTGGAAGAGGAGCGGGTGGTAAATCAAACTTTAATTCGCTTTGCCCAAAAGCATGGCGTAAAATATTTTGCCTCGAATGATGTGTACTATTTGGGTGAGGGTGATGCCAATGCCCATGATATTTTACTCTGTGTAAAGGAGGGGGAATATCAAAGTACACCGATTGGGCGGGGACGTGGTTATCGCTACGGCTTCCCTAATGATCAATACTATTTCAAGACCGATGCGGAGATGAAACAGCTCTTCGCCGACCGTCCAGAGGCCATTGCCACCACTCAGGAAATAGTAGATAAAATTGAAGCTTATGACCTGGCTCGGGATGTACTCTTACCTGCCTTTGATATCCCCGATGAATTTCGCGATCCTGAAGATGAAAAGGATGGTGGTAAACGCGGGGAGAACAATTATTTGCGTCACCTTACCTACGAGGGAGCCAAATCTCGCTATGGTGAGATTACGGAAGATATAAAGCAGCGTCTCGATTTTGAGCTGGAAACCATTGCCAATACCGGATACCCGGGCTATTTCCTCATTGTGCAGGATTTTACCTCACAGGCCCGTGAAATGGGAGTGAGTGTAGGTCCTGGTCGGGGATCGGCGGCTGGATCGGCGGTAGCTTATTGTATTGGTATTACCAATGTGGATCCCATTAAGTACGATCTACTTTTTGAGAGATTCTTGAATCCGGATCGGGTATCGCTACCGGATATTGATATCGACTTTGATGATGAAGGTCGCGGTAAGATTATCGATTGGGTAGTAAATAAATACGGTCAAAATCAGGTAGCGCAGATTATTACTTACGGTACCATGGCGGGTAAGTCGGCGATTCGTGATGCCGGTAGGGTATTGCAATTACCGCTCTCCGAAACTGATCGCGTGGCCAAATTGGTGCCCGACGTTAAATTGAATAAGCTCTTCGCCTGGAGTGATAAGGAGATGAGCGAAAACCTCAATGGTGATCTTTTGCCTCTGGGGAAACAATTGAAAGAACTTTCTAACCAGAATAGCCTGGAGGCTCAGGTAGTAAATCAGGCCCGTATTTTAGAGGGCTCAGTACGAAATACCGGAATTCATGCCTGTGGGGTGATTATTACCCCCGATGATATTACCAAGTTTATTCCGGTTTCAGTAGCTAAAGATTCTGATCTCTATGTAACTCAGTTTGATAACTCGGTGGTAGAAAGCGCCGGGATGCTGAAAATGGACTTCCTGGGCTTGAAAACCCTGAGTATCATTAAAGATGCCATTGCCATTGTGAAAGCACGGCATGGAGTGGAGATTGATGCCGACGAAATTCCGCTGGATGATCCCAAGACCTTTGAGCTTTACCAACGGGGTGAAACCAATGGTACATTCCAGTTTGAAAGTCCGGGGATGCAGAAGCACTTAAAGGCTTTAAAGCCGGATAAGTTTGCAGACCTTATTGCGATGAACGCCCTTTACCGTCCGGGGCCACTGGAATACATTCCCAACTTTATTGCCCGTAAACACGGTACGGAAGAAATCACTTACGACCTCCCGGAAATGGAGGAATACCTGGCGGAAACCTACGGGATTACCGTATATCAGGAGCAAGTAATGCTTCTTTCCCAAAGTCTGGCGGGTTTTACCAAAGGTGAGGCCGACGTACTGCGGAAGGCCATGGGTAAGAAGAAGCGTGACGTTCTGGATAAGATGAAGCCCCAGTTTATTGATCAGGGGAAAGAACGCGGGCACGACGAAGAAAAACTGAATAAGATTTGGAAGGACTGGGAAGCTTTTGCGGCCTATGCCTTTAACAAATCGCACTCTACCTGTTATTCGGTAGTAGCCTTCCATACGGGCTATCTTAAAGCGAATTATCCGGCCGAGTATATGGCCTCGGTGCTTACCCATAACATGAATGACATAAAGAAGGTGACCTTTTTTATGGAGGAGTGTAAGCGTATGGAAATTCCGGTTTTAGGTCCGGATGTAAATGAATCCCAATTTAAGTTTACTGTAAACGATGAAGGCGCTATTCGCTTCGGTTTAGGTGGAATGAAGGGCGTAGGTGAAGGTGCGGTAATGGCGATCGTAAATGAGCGCTTTGAGAACGGTTCCTTTAATACCTTCTTCGATTTACTGAAGCGCATTGACTTAAGAGCGGTAAATAAGAAAACATTGGAGAGCTTGGCCTTAGGGGGAGCTTTTGATAATTTCCCCAAGGTGCACCGGGCGACCTTCTTTAGCGAAGGACAGGATGGTAAAACCTTTTTGGAACGCGCCCTCCGCTATGCCCAAATGCATAAGGCTCAGGAAGAATCTGCGCAGGTGTCGCTTTTCGGCGAAAGCCAGGAAGTAGACATGCCCGAACCCGAAGTACCAGTAGTACAACCCTGGCCGCGGATGTTCTTATTGGGCAAGGAGAAAGAGGTGAATGGTCTTTACTTAAGCTCGCATCCGCTGGATGATTTTAAGTATGAGATGGATCATGTGGTGACCAATCGTTTATCGGAATTCCAAATGATGGAGCGGATGAATGATTTTTGTGTAGCTGGAATTATCTCGGATGCCTTGCACCTCACCGCACGTAGTGGCAAACCTTTCGGTCGATTTACCATTGAAGATTACAGCGGTAAGCACGAGTTTGCACTCTTTGGAGATGATTATCTGAAATTCAAGTCTTATATCGAAACCAATTTGCTGGTTTTAATTCGTGGTAAAATTTCTCGCTATACGCCGCGCTGGGAAGGTGCTACCGAAAGGATCGAGGCGAAAATTAGCCAGGTAAGCTTGATTCAGGATGTATTGGAACGCCATGCCCGTGGAGTGGAATTACTGCTGGCGGTGCAATCCGTGAACCCCGAAAATATAGAGGCAATCAATGCCATTATAAATGAATATCAAGGGGAGAAGTCGCTGAATCTTTTGATTTTTGATGCAGAGAATCCGAAGATAAATCTGCGTATGCCCCGTCGTAGCAAGGCTGGCATCGCATTGCATAAGCAGAGTTTAGATGCTCTGAAAGCCTTAGCCTTTGCGCGAATGCAATTAAAGGCCGATTAAGGATAATGGGATTGCTTCGTATTATGAATGAAAAACTAATTTTGTAACCCTCAATAAAGGATTAAATAATGGCATTAGAATTTACCGAAGCCAATTTCGAAGAATTGGTACTGAACTCAGACAAACCCGTATTGGTTGATTTTTGGGCAGAATGGTGTGGTCCCTGTCGTATGGTAGGCCCGATTGTAGAAGAACTGTCTCAAGAATACGACGGTAAAGCAGTAATCGGCAAAGTGAATGTAGACCAACACGGCGAGATCAGCATGAAATACGGTATCCGTAATATCCCAACCTTATTGGTGTTTAAAGGCGGAGAAGTAGTAGACAAGCAAGTAGGAGTAGCTCCTAAAACTGCTTTGGCAGCTAAGCTGGACGCTCAGATGTAAGATATTCTACCAGAAGAAGAACCTCGCTTATTAGCGGGGTTTTTTTATGGGCAATCGGAGGCTTTTTAGTATCATTGTTATCTACCCTTTTATCCTGTAAAGTGGCTGAAATTCAATCATTAGAACCTTTTCACTACCGCGATTTTGAGCATCTTGAGCTTCTGGCTAAGCAAGTAGTAGAAGGTTTTATTACCGGATTACATAAAAGCCCCTTTCATGGCTTCTCGGTAGAATTTTCGGAACATCGCATTTACAATCCTGGCGAATCCATTCGTAATATCGACTGGAAGCTTTTTGCTCGTACCGATCGCTTGTACACCAAGCGCTATGAGGAGGAAACCAATTTGCGTTGTCGTATTCTCCTGGATACTTCTGGGAGCATGTTCTACCCTCGGGAGCGCATGCGACAGGTAGAGAACCCCGCCAAATTTTTGTTTAGTGCCACCGCCACTCTGGCATTAATGAACTTGCTTAAACGCCAGCGCGATGCGGTAGCTTTAAGTTTATTCGGTAGAGAGGATTTCCACAGTCAGGTGGGTTCAACCTATCAGCATCATAAAGCCTTAGCTACCAAATTATCTCAAGTTTTAGAGGAGAAATCCTTGAAAGGAGAGGAGCAGGTGAGCCTTAGTGATCAATTGCATTTAATGGCGGAGCGCACAGAGCGCCGTTCACTGATTATCATTTTCAGTGATCTATTGGAGGTGCAGGATGATCCACAGGTATTTTTAGATGCCCTGCAACATTTGAAGCATGGCAAGCATGAAGTGGTGCTGTTTCACACTTTAGATCGTGAAACGGAAACAGACTTTGATTTTCAATCGGGCCCTCACAAATTTGTGGATCTGGAAACCGGTCAGGAACTGCGCCTTAATCCAGCCGATATTCAAGGGGCCTATCAAGAACAAATGAAGGCATTCCGCGATCTCCTAAGGCGGAAGTGCTTACAATATCGCATCGACTTGCATGAGGTAGATGTGAAGGACGGATATTCTAAAGTTTTACAATCCTATTTACTAAAACGTAAAAAGCTCTATTGATGAATTTCAATGCTCTTATCCTCAGTTTATTGACCATGTTTTTTGTGGGGGATGCCAATCAGCCTCAAGCTAAATCGGCGAAGAAGCCTAAAGCTAAGCGACCCAATATTATCCTAATGATTGGTGATGGGATGGGCCATGCGCAATTATCTACAGCACTATTTTATGGCAATAAGGAGCCACAATACCTGCGCTTTCCGATTGTAGGTTTAAGTCGCACCTCCAGCAGCAGCCATAAGATTACCGATTCGGCAGCCGGGGCAACCGCCTTTAGTTGTGGAGTTAAAACCTATAATGGATCCATCGGCATGGCGGCAGATACCACTGCCTTGGAAACTATTTTAGAGTATCTGGATAAAGAAAACTGGAAGACAGGCGTAATTGCTACCTCTTCCATCACGCATGCTACTCCAGCTTCTTTTTATGCACATGTTCCTTTGCGTAAGCAGGAGTTTGAAATTGCCGAGCAATTCTTAAGCTCTCAAGTTGATTTTGCCGCAGGTGGCGGGAAACGCTTTTTCTTTAACCGTTTGGACGAACGCAATTTGTATCCCGACTTTGCTAAGGCGGGAATCGAAGTAGATACCACCGCATTAGAAGCTAAGGAATGGCAAAAGGATAAACGCTATGCCTATTTATTAGCTAAGGATGGCATGACGCCGGTTTATAAAGGGCGCGATGAATTTTTACCTAATGCTACTGCCATGGCCTTAGATTACTTTGATGCTACTGCAGGAGATGAACCCTTCTTTATGATGGTGGAGGGTTCTCAAATTGACTGGGGCGGTCATGCCAATAATGGCGAATACCTGGTGAATGAAATGCTGGATTTTGATAGGGCGATTGGGGTAGCCCTCGACTATGCTGAGAAAGATGGTAATACGATTGTGATAGTAACCGCTGATCATGAATGTGGCGGATTCGCCATGGTAAGTGAAGAGGTGGAAGTGCCTTTCCGCGGGAAACAGAGTGATTACGACTCTTTGCGTTTTAGCTTCGGTAGTGGTGGGCACTCTTCAACGATGGTTCCGGTATTGGCTTATGGACCGGGAAGTCAAATCTTCAGTGGGATTTATCAGAACAACAGCATCTATCAGAAAATGATGATGCTGGCGGGGTATAATTAAAAAGAAAACGCGCCAGTAAACTGACGCGTTTTTAGAGAATACCCCCTCGAATGTTTTTTCAAGTCCGACTATCTATTACCCACTAAACGAACTCGACATTCAAGGCCTGCACAAGGCAGACCAGGTATTTCTGCAGTTTTATACTGCGGGACGCAATAGGATGCGGTTCATTGAATCCAGCAACATTTGCACCTGGAAAACGAGTTCCTGGTCTGGCATTTCGATATCCAAACGATGGTACAATGGTTCATTTTGTGAAACGCTGAATTCAAAATGGTGATCACCACTCCTGAATTCTCTGAGCCTAACTACCATCTCGTAAGTCTGATCACCGCTACGGTCTTTCACCTGATAAAAAGAGTAGCGAGGCATTTTGCCTCCAATGAGTTCCGCTTCTCTTTCCTGGCGTGAAAGCTTTGGTATCGCTTGCACGTGATCAAATCTTGCGGTTAATAGTTCCAAGGCTTCTTCCTTGTCTATAACCATAATAAATCCCTCTATACAGATACAAATATAGGCTTTTCACATACAAAACCACTATCAATCAAGCTGATGCGATAGCATAAAATAGCGATCAGTTCATTAAGTTATTGACAGTCAATTGCTTGGGTACGGTAATTAATTCCGTGGCCTCAGAAAGGCTAGGGCTCTGATGGTGAGGGGATTAGCGGAATGAAAAAAGCCCCGGTACCTTTAGGCTCGGGGCTTTTCGCTCATTAGTAGGCTGTTCTTAACGCAGCATAATCTTTTGATGAAAGCTTTCACCATCTCGTTCTACCTGAACTAAATACATTCCCTTGGGGAGATGACTTACTTCTAATTTCAAGTATTCGCCCACCGCAGTTTTTTCTAAACTGTTTTGCAATAGTAGATTTCCACTGAGGTCGTAAATATTTAGTCGTGCATTTTCTTTTCCGCGACCATTAAGCTCAATGATTAAATGGTCTTCAGCAGGATTGGGGTATACCAGTAACTGCTCCGTGAATAGCGGGTTTTCACCCAATGATACATCATTTTGGACTTCAATTTTTTGAGTGGTGTACAAGCGGTATTCACCGGGCTGTAAGTTCAAAGTGGCATTTACATTAGTCACATTTATACTATCACCGCTAAAGTATTCGTACCACCATCCGGTATTTTGGAAGTTGGGATCCGCATTTTGAGCCACCACATCAAAGTTACCGATGATGGTTGCGTTGAAATTACTGTGATCCAGATTAATTCGCTTGGTAGCGCCACTTAAGTCGTAACGGTAGTTATTACTGTTAAAGGTAGGATTCTGAATTCTCAGGTTGATGATATCTGAAACCACCTCGAAAAGTCGGGCCCGGTTGGCATCATTTTGATAGTTCCAACGAATGGGTTTATTACATACGCGACAAGGGTCGTTGATACCTACATCATAACCCAATTCGCCAAATTGCCAAAGCATTTTAGGTCCTGGGATAGTGTATAGGAATAAGGAAGTTAATTCTTTACGTGCCAGGGCAGTTGCCAATACTTGAGTATCATATCCGCCAGAGGAATTACCATAGTTCAGCAATTTGTACATGATGCGTTCTTCATCATGACTTTCCTGATAGGCTACCAGGTGCTTATAGGTCCAACCGCGTTGCGAGTGGAAAGCACCGGAGAAATTGGATCCGGATAACCAGCCCATAGCCGCTTCGCCATAATCGTGATTGTGATTTCCCCAAAGCAAGAAGCCTTGATCCGAAAGGGCCTTCTCTTCAGAATTATCGGCAAAATGCTCTAGTATCATAACTGCAGAAGACTTAGCAGATTCCATCTGGCCTTTTAAGCGATTTAGGATGTCGATACGGCTTTGGTCGTACTGACCCCAGGCACCGGTATTCCCTAAAGTATTGTTTTGAGTAAAACCTTTGGAGAGGTCCATACGATAGCCATCTACTTTGTATTCGCTTACCCAATATTTCATAATGCGCTCAGCGAAGTCCTTGGTAGCTTGAGACTCGTGGTTAAAGTCGTAGCCCACATTGAAATCATGTTTGGGATCTACATTGAGCCAGGGGTTTTGGGGTGAAGGCTTACCATATTGACCTGCAGTCGGATCAAAATACAATTGCACTAAAGGACTCTGGCCAAAGGCATGGTTGAGTACTACATCAATAATAACCGCAATACCGCGACCATGGCAGATGTCTACAAACTCTTTAAACTTTTCAGGGGTACCGTAGTACTTGTCTAAAGCCATGTGGAAACTGGGATTGTATCCCCAACTTTCATTGCCTTCAAATTCGTTAACCGGCATCAATTCAATGGCATTCACACCGAGGCGATCCAGATAGTCCAGAGTGTCAATAAGAGTTTGGTAATTATGGGTGGCGATGAAGTCGCGAATATGCAATTCGTAGATGATTAATTCATCCTTGCCCGGGGGTGTGAAATTGGGGTTTTGCCAATTGTATGCAGGACGATCCATCTGAATTAAGCTGGTAATTCCAGTAGTTTTCCCGGTAGGATAATCGGGTAAATTAGGCCAGGTAGTGGCACCAATATAGGAGTCGTTCCAGGGATCGAGAATTAATTCGGAATAGGGGTCCGCAATTTTGAGGTCGCCATCCACCCAATATTGGAAGGCGTAAAAATCACTAGGATTCAAGCTGTCGATGCTTAGCCACCAATCACTGCCATTCGGATCTTTCTTCATGAAGTAATCCGGATGAGGTTGCCAATTGTTGAAGTCTCCAATTACATAAACGTAGTTTTTAAAAGGAGCATGAAGCTTCAAGGTGATTTCTGAAGGACTGTTATAATTGATTCCGTATTCAGTACCAGATGGAACCGCTTGGGTTTGTACGGCGCTGTTCACCACATAATATACGGTGTCGCGCTCGATGGCACTGCCATCATCAGCCACCAATTCCACTAAGTGCATACCAGCAGCGCCAGCCGCAAAGGTGCTATTAATACTGCGGGCATTGCTTACTGAGCTTTTTAACACCCCATTATCGTAGATGTCGATATCCGCATCTTTACTGGTGGCACCGCTAAAGCTGAGGTTTTGTCCGGTAGTGGCGATTTGAGTATTGGCAGGACTTAAAAATGCGGCTAAAAGACCGGCATTCGCAGGATAAATAGGGTAGAAAATATCGCTACCATCGGCAGCGCGGCCCACATTATTACCTGCTTGATCTCTAAAAACAAAGGACAATTCAGTTACCACTGTTCCAGCACTCACATTATAAAAGGTAGGAATGTGGTAAGTAATGCTGTGTTTATTATTCCCCAGGGGAGTCATTACTACATTCGGATCTGCAGTTCCCCAGTTGCCTTGCACATTTTGCCAGTTCCCGGGACCACCAGCTTGAGTGATAATTCCTGTGTGAGCATATACGGGTACAAATCCCACTAAAGCACCATTTCCTTCAGTAGCGTCGAAGGTGATGGTTACGGTGTCATTTTGAGTTGGAAAGGCCGGGTCTACGGATACCACCTGTGCCGGGATGACCAGGGGGAGCAGTATCAGCATCCAAAGCTTAGTAATCTTAAAGTCCATAGTAGTATAAAATTTACTCTGCAAAATACATAAAAATTGTATTGATCAAAAGGGGTTCTCGCTCTGTATCCCTTTGCTAGTCTAGTTTGTGTCATTTTTACACTTAAATCCAGTCCTAGCCTGAGATACGCGCTTTTTCGACAAAGTAGATTTGGGCAGGATTCAGAAAAACCGAATTTGGAATTTTAACTTTTTAGGCCTTCAATTTTTCTTAAAAGCCTTTCTTTGGCCTCCAGAAAAATGCATTCTCATGGCCGATTTAATTTTTGCCTCCCATAATGATAATAAGAGTCGGGAAATACGTCAATTACTTCCCAGTTATCAGATTTCTTCTTTAAAGGATTTGGGTTTCACTGAGGAAATCCCGGAGACCGGAAATAGCCTTGATGCTAATGCAGCGATTAAGGCCGAGCGCATTTTTAAAGAGTATCAAAAGCCGGTATTTGCAGATGATACGGGATTAATCGTTCCCGCTTTGGATGGTGCCCCTGGTGTTTATTCGGCCCGCTATGCCGGCCCAGAAGCCGATGCTCAGGCGAATATGGCTAAACTATTAAAGGAATTGCAAGGCAAAGAAGATCGCTATGCCTATTTCGAAACGGTAATCTGCTATATAGATGCACAAGGTAAAAAGCACTTCTTTAGTGGCAAAGTAGAAGGTCGGATTCTCGAACAGCAACAGGGGGAGCAGGGCTTTGGTTATGATCCTATCTTTTGTGCCGAAGGGGAGAGCCTAAGTTTTGCCGAAATGAGCCCGGCAGCTAAGAATGCAATTAGTCACCGGGGTAGAGCCTTGGAAGCCTTTATTCGTTTTCTTCAGCCAAGCTGAAAAAACTGAAGGCTACTTTACCGTAATTACGGACTTCAAAAAAGTGCTCTAAGTGGGAGAGGTCGGTTTCGCGATCGTGTTCAAGTACCAGAAAGCCATCTTCCGCCAAGAGCTTCTTGAAAATGATCTGCTCTATTAATTCCTCGTATTGAGTATAATCATAAGGAGGGTCGGCAAGAATCAGATCATAAGTGCGGTAATCGCGTTTTATGAAATCGAGGACTTCGGCTCTATGAACCTGCAGGTTATCCGCAAAACCAATACTTTGAGCTGTTTTCTCAATAAAGCTGCAGCATTTGGGGTTTTGGTCTACCGCCGTAATTTGCTCACAACCTCTACTGGCCAATTCGTAGGATAGATTTCCTGTACCGGCAAAGAGATCCAGAACGCTGATTTCTTCAAAGTAGAAATGATTGTTCAAGATATTGAACAGTCCTTCTTTCGCAAAGTCGGTTGTAGGTCGAACGGGTAAATTGAGTGGGGCTTTAATTTGCTTACCACGAAATTTCCCACTGATGATACGGGTCATAAAACGCCTAATAAATTGATGTTTTCGCGCAGATCTTTCTCGCTAATCATGGGCGAAAGCTGATAATTACTGGGAACCGAAAAGTCCTTGACCTCTCCAATATAGCGTTCGAGTAGGCTGCGTAATTTGTCACCTTTCAGGCTAAAGCCTCCTACTTTAAGGTGTAATTCGGTGGGTAAGAATCGATTTTGCTCCAGGCTGTATAAGATGAAGTACAAAAGGTCTTCTTCCGTTTGAAACTGGAATTTATTATACCACTGAACTTTACTTTTTTGGGCTAAGTAAAAATCGGCCTCGCCCGGACTAACATACAAGATGCCGGTAAAGCTTTCATTTTTGGTGGCCTGATACAGGTTTTCAATGGCACTGGCCTGATGCTGGATTTGCGCTTGCATAAAGCGCTTGGTGATCCACTCGCTAATACTCTCCGGAATAGCGTGTATCATTAAGGCTTCGCTATGGGTCCAGTGATCGGTGTAAATGCGATCTCCTTTCTGAAGCTTGGCAGTATAGGACAGGATTTGCTGCCCCTTGCCTTTTTGGTAAAAATGTTCGGGAACCAAACTAAACTTTTGAAAGTTGACCAGGCATTTTACGCTGGCCGAGAGATCGGGATTAACCGGTAGTTGATCGATACTCTTTTCATAGAGTTCAATCAGCTTTGTTTCCGATTTTTCTTCTTTCCAAAATCTTTGGGCACTGAGGAGGATACGACGCTTGTTTTCCCCAGCTACCATAATGGAAAAGCCTGTCTTGGACAGGCTTATCACGGTATGACAATCTTTGAGCGTATCGCGATTTAAGCCTGGGTCGACTTTGAGCGAAAGCTCGGCTATATTATCTCCAGTTACCACTTAATGTAGGTTCGTTCATGTCGCCTACTTGTAAGGCATAGTCCTCATCAATGTACTGGCCATATTTGTTTAATACATCGTGGAAGATCGCGGTATTAGGAGCTTTGGCTTCAAATACAGGAACTACCACATCATTTACTTCCAGCTTTCCGGCTTTCAATTCGAACTCCTTATTGTTGCTGAAAGGTATGTAACGCAAGGTTTCAGGATCAAAGTCGGCATTAAAGAGCTTGAGTTTTACTGGCTCATAGCCCAAAATGGTCTTAATGATAGTATCCTTCTCCATGTCCTGTTGGTAGGTCTCATTATAATACATGAAGGTAGAGTCCTTACGCTCAATCTGGGCAATTTTACCGGTGTCAACAAAGGCAATTACCGCATTTAGATCGGTAGCGAAGTCCCCGTATTCAGTACGATAGGCTTTTTGAATATCGCGAATTTGCTCCAATTTGGATTTCACCGCTGTATAGCGACGCTCTTTTAATTTTTCATAGTTGATCGGATCAAGGATGATCGAGTATAGGCGATAACCCAAGAAAACAATCAGTAAGAAAAGACCAATCTTAATTAGCGTTGAAGTCGTGGAATTCATTCTATTTACGGACGTTTGGTGTTCGTGCTTGCGACAAAACTACAATTTTTTTTAGTTGGCAAACTTGTTTTTTCAACCCTACTTTTGAAGGATGAATAAGGAATGGAAAAGAGCTTTTTATACACATCTAAAAAAGGCTTTTCCCCATCAACCAACTCAGGGGCAGCTTGAAGCATTTAAACAGTTAACGCTCTTTTTTGCGGAACCGCGTGCCGACCTGGTTTTTTTATTGCGAGGCTATGCTGGGACTGGGAAAACCAGCCTGATTCAGGCATTGGTTCCTAGCTTGGAAGCCTTTCAAAAGAAGGCTGTTTTGCTGGCGCCTACCGGTCGAGCGGCCAAGGTTATGAGTCTGTATTCCGGTCGAGCGGCATTTACCATTCATAAATATGTGTACCGATTGCAAACGGATGGCCGGGGATTTTCCATTTTCCGCTTGCGACCTAATAAGGCCCGCGACACCGTTTTTATTATTGATGAGGCTTCGATGATCAATGATGATCGCAGTGATTGGTCGGGGTCGGTATTAGCCGATTTGCTCGAATTTGTTAATAGTGGTGTACGTTGCCAACTCTTATTGGTAGGAGATACCGCTCAGCTACCCCCGGTGGGAAGCGATGAAAGTCCAGCCTTGAATGGTGATTATTTGGCCCGCTTGTATGGTTTAGAAAATTATGGAGTGGAGCTGAAAGAAGTAATGCGGCAAGAACAAGAGTCGCAGCTTTTAGCTAATGCTACCTTTTTACGAAACCTACAAATTGAGCCTCTCTTTGATCAGCCGCAGTTTAAGTTAGGTCCAGATGTTTTGCGTTTGCAAGAGGGCTTTGAGGTGGAAGATGCCTTGAACCAAGCTATTTCGGAAGTAGGCAAGGAGGAAATGTGCATTATCGTTCGATCGAATAAACGCGCCAATCTCTACAACCAGCAATTAAGGCGTAGGGTACTTTGGCAGGAAGATGAGATTTCGACCGGTGATTATCTGATGGTGGTAAAAAACAATTATCATTGGTTACCCGATGGGCATAAGGCCAGCTTTATTGCCAATGGCGATATTTTAGAATTATTGGAGATCTACCAATTGATCGAACTTTACGGTAAGCGCTTTGCCCGGGTGAAATTGCGCTTCACCGACTATGTGGATGCCGAGCCCTTTGAAAGCATCATCTTATTGGATGTTTTAGATCATCCGGGTGCTTCTTTAAGTTGGGAGGAACAAAGGGCTTTCGCCGATGAGGTGGCCTTGGATTATCAGGATTTACCTACTAAGGCAGCCATTATGAAGGAGCTTAAGGAGAATCCTTACCTCAATGCCTTGCAGGTGAAATTTGCCTATGCTATTACCGGTCATAAAGCCCAGGGTGGACAGTGGAAAAGGGTCTTTGTAGAACATCCCTGGCGGCCAGAAGAAGAAATCACTTTAGATTATTTGCGCTGGCTGTATACGGCCATTACCCGGGCGCGAGAGGAGGTTTATTTATTGGGTTTCCCGGATCAATATTTCGCTCAGGCTTCGGAGCCGGATTGGGAATAGAGCGCTAGAAGCTCAGTTAAAGAATCCGGACTTTCCTTTAAGCCTAAATACCTACTTAGATTTTGAAAGAGCTCTTTTTGCGCTTGGGGATTTTGGTGAATTTTAGCGGCAGGTGCGGATTGACTCTTCGATAATTTTTCCCCCTCCCGGCGAATCAGGGGATGATGGTGGAAGTGAATTGCTTCAAAGTTTTTCAAATTAAGTTCCTGGGCCAGGGCCATTTGGAAAAGACTGGAATCCCAAAGGTCTTCACCGCGCACAATATGACTGATTTTATAATGTACATCATCGATCAGGGAGGCCATTTGATAAGCGGGATGCCCGGCTTTACTTTTGAGTACACTGTAATGCATGGCTGCAGGGAAGTTTTCTGAACGGGGATTTCCCTGCCAATTTTTAATTTCAAGATGGTCTGGATTTTTCTTCCAACGCCAAGCGAAATCAGGATTATCCAAACTCAAATTTCGATTCAAGCAGGTACCCGGATATATGCCTTCAGAGTTTAGCTCCAAAATGTCTTTGCGGGAACAATCACAGGCAAAAATCTGATTTTGATCTTTGAGCTGATTTAAGGCGCTGTGATAAAGATCCAAACGCAGCTTTTGCGACCAGTTTTTTTCAAAATCCTCAATTCCGGATGGCCCTTCATCATAGTCGATGCCCAGTATTTCCAGGCTGCGGAATACATCTTCCAAATACTCCATTCGATAGCGTGCACGATCGAGATCATCAATGCGAAGCAGGATGGAGAGGCCTTCCTTTCGCGCCATTAGCCAAGTTAGGGCAAAGGCAAAGAGGTTCCCTTGGTGTAAATACCCGGAGGGAGTGGGAGCGATGCGGGTTTTTATATATTTGGCCTCGTTCAATATCTGCAATAAACCTGATTCTAATCTTTTCAAAAATCTGAAAAAGCTTTCGATTTCTATGAAAATGTATCCATTACTGCTTGGGTTGGTATTCGCATGCCTGAGTCCGAGGGTCCATGCCCAAAATGACGATTTAAAAACTGTGCATAGCCCCTTATTCGCAGGGGAAAATTGGCCAGAGGATCTGAAAAAGGACTGGCTCGCTAAGATTGGTGAAAAAGTTGGAGAGGATGGACAGATTCATATTGATGAATCGGATGCAGCTTCGTATGATGATTTCTGGTTACTCCAGTTTTCATTCATTCAACATATGCTATCCAATGGGAATATGGTCTTTGATGACAGTATAACCCATTATTTAAATGGATTGGCGGATCGTGTTTTTGTCAATGAGCCTGATTTAAGAAAGAAACTTCGTTTTTATACCTATCGGAGTGATGAAAGCAATGCCTTTTGTATTGCCGATGGGATGATCTTTATTAATACTGCACTTATTGCCAGGTGTTCTGGTGAAGAAGAGTTGGCATTTATCATGGCACATGAAGCTGCTCACTTTGCACTGGAGCATTCTTATGAAGAGTTTAAACAGCGCAGTAGTCTTCAGGATATTGATTGGTTAACATCTGCTGATGCGATCGATTACTACCTACAAGCACTGGAAAGGAGTCAAGAACAAGAGTCGGCGGCAGATTTATGGGCCAGCTCCTTGGTTACCAAGCTTTTCTCTATAAAGCATGCAGAACAAGCCTTAAAGGATTTATACTATTCCCAATACCCGTTCCAAAGAGAGGGGCTTAAGCAGCATCCATTGTTTGGTAATCTTAAGCTTAGTTTACCTGCGTCCTATTATCTAGCAGATACTCCTGCCTATTCTGAGAACCTTGACTATCCTTATCAAGAATTAACACACCCCAGCATAGGGGCACGTATTAAGGGGATTGCCAAAATTGAACAGGCCTCAGGAGGAGAGGGTGCTTTTAAGTCGAATGAGAAAGCTTTTCGGGCTTTACAGGAGTTAGCACGTCTGGACCTAATATCCTCCGAAATTGCTAATCGCAGAATTGATCTTGCACTTTACCATTTAGCGGCAATACAGGAGAGCCACGGCAAGAATCCTTATTGGGCTTATTTGAAATTGAAAGCATTACACACTTTGTTGCTTTTGAAAAGTTCTCAAAGCTTAAGTGATAACCTCCTTGATATTTCGGGCACTGAAGGACCACTGCAAAGTTTGAATTTTCAATTGAAGCAATTAAATACGGAGGACTGTTTACTTATTGCCTTGAATGAGTCTAAACGAATTGGAACCGAATTTCCTACAAATGATTTTTTGAAAAACTGGAGCCGAGAATATATTGGATTGTACTTCTACAGCGATATTGAATCCTGGAATCGTTTGCTATATTCAGGGAGGCGTTTGAATATCTCCGATACCATTAATTATATCGAACAAGAGTTAAAAACTTTAGTTGAGGAATCAGCCATTCCAGAACTAAAGAAACTTAGTACAACATCGCAATTAGAATCCTTAGTTCAATCTAATTCTAAATGGCTACAAGGTTATTTTAAGAAGGCAAGAAGGATTAGAGCTAGTATTACTAGCCTAGAAGTTTCTCGTGCTGATGAATATGCCCTAAATAGCGGATTAGGTTTTTCTTCTGAAAACAAGTTAAGGGATGAGATGACTTTTCGAGTGGAAGCTCCACTTCAAAAGGAAGTTTGTATCCTCAGTCCGCAGATTTATTCTTCTTCAGATCCGGAGCAGCAATTTTCCCAAAAGATAGATGCAGCCTTTATGGAAGAGGGAATCTTAAAATCCATCAAGAATGGAACAAACCTCAAACTGAAGGCCTATGATCTGTATTATCCCCAATATAGAAGCTATAATGGTTTAAGCTATAATCAGTATGTGGCAATTTTAGAAAGACAACGCGAAATCAGATTCCACCATTATATAGGATTACCAGCACCTGAATTGAATTTCACACAAGCCTGGGAATTGAATGACACTTACTATGGATCTTTCCTTGGATACATTTCCTCTAACTCTGAGTATTATATTTTGGAAATCAGTGATTTGAATAATGGTTTGATTCAAAAGCGATTTTTCGAGAAGCTTGGTAGCCTGGACCCCGAGAATATGGACAATTTGGTTCAGAAAATTAATGAAATTAGTTATCCTTAATTATGATTCGGAGTTTGTTTAAGTTGTGCTTGTTGCCCTTGGTATTTATCGGTTTTACTTCGCTCAACGCACAGATCCTGTGGGAGAAAACAGAAGAAGATGATTCTTATATTGACTATATAGGCGAATTAAATGGCAATCATTTGTATCGCACCTATGATGGTTTTTTTAACAGGGAGGAGGAACTCATGCGTGTGGAATATCGAATTTACAATGAATCTACTAGTGAGGTTGTAAAATCCATAGAGCCTAGATGCGGTATCATTTTAACTGATTTTGTGAAAAATGATACCCTTTATTTGCTGACGAGTGAATATTTGAGGGATTCTGAGGAGTACCAAATTCGATTGTGGCGATTTAATTCGAAGCTTGAGGAAATTGATAAAAAAACGATTCAGTCCTGGAATGATTTGCCTGGCCCACAAAATATAAGGGCACAATTGGATGCGGAAATGCAGTATATAGTGATCACTCAACTAAACAGCATTGGCGGTGGTAAAAAAACTTTTGAAACTGTTTCCTTGGTTTCTCTAGCGAATCGACAATTGTTATTTAGTAACACCTATCGTAGAGGCTGGAATGACTACAACTTTTTCAAGCATCAGAACAGGTATATGTCTGAATTACTGGTTACGGAAAAAGGAGACATTTATTTATGCAGTGATAATGGTCAATTGTACTGTTTTATCCGTGAGCAAAATTTCAATTTGTGGCAATTGAATATGCGTCCCAAGGACTTAGGTACTTTTAAAATTTTGGCTGGCTCGGAATTGAGTACCTTAAATGATAGTACCCTCTTGTTTACTGCGGAAATAATGGACTACCAAGGCTATGTTAAGCGACCTTATTTTTGGGCTAGGAAAACCTTGCGGTCTGGAGTGTTAGCGGTTCAGATAGATAGTCGAACTCAATTGCTGTCTTTAAAGGAAATAAAAACAGTAAATGATGCTCAAAAAGGATTTAAAACTTCTTGGTACAAAGATGAAGAAAGGCCAGGGCTTAAGCAGATGAGACCCATAGTTTTTCGAAGTGAAGATGGAAAGCGTATTTATAGGATTACCGAGGAAATACAACAAGAATTAGGGCAAAACCGGTGGTTGGCTTACAATATGTTTAGTGATTTGTACCTCTCTGTTTTTGATCTAAATGGTAATTTAATGGACTCGCAAAAAATTTCGAAGCGTCAAATTGCTGTAAACTTTACTCAAAACGGGGGCTCCTATTTCTATCGGGAAGAGAAGGGCACGCTTTATATCGGTTATTATGAATTACCCGAAGACGAAAAAACGGGGAGCTATGTTGCCTTGGAAAATGGTCGAGATAATCTTGGAGATGAAAAATACCTGGAAAGGGCTCAGTTAAAGGTGGTGACCTATAATCCTGAACTAAAGACTTTGGAAAACAAAGTGTTTAACCCTCAATTATTTCAAGAGGATTATTATCTGGCTACCTCACGTTCTCAATCTCTTCAAGGAGAAGCGCCGATCAAAACCTTTATTAGTAAGAAGAATAAATTTGTATTGGGTAGATTGATTAACCTACCCTTTGTTAATTAATACGGTAAGCTAGCGTTACACCTAGTAAAAACTTCAATCGATTTTTTTGTTGAAAATCATCAAAAATATTTTTGATTGGTCGATCGCTTAGATAGCTGAAATTTTGAACTGGATAATATTCTAAGCCTACTTGAAAACTGGATTCAAAAGGTTCCCAATCAATCATCCAGCCAAAGCCACTTTCCAGTCCAAAAGCCTGTGCTCGGATTCCAAAACTATTTCCTCCTATAGAGGAGTGTTGTCCATTAAAATAATCAGATCGGCTTTGTTGATCTTTGTATTTTAAACCTAGGTCATAGTAAAAATTGTCCATGCCCTCCCGGCTAGGATTAAGGTACTGTCTGAAATATATTCCGGTTCCCCATCCTGAAAAGTTGTAATCACCAGATTCGAGCAGGTCTGTATAGGCCGTGGCATCAGACTTGAAGAAATCCTTTACATCATTACGGGCTCTGAGGTCAAGTAGTATAGAATACTGCCTGCTAAGGGCATGTTCCCAAGCTAAATTGTATTCTCCGGTCACAATGCTACTAATGCTGGTTTGAATGCGATTGTGTCGGTATTCGCCTTCTTGATATTGCTCTTTAAGTTTGTTTTTGAGCTTTTCTCGCTGGCCATATAAGGTGCTGCTAAAAACCAATAACAGAAGAAAAAGTGGAATGCGCTGCAGATTCATAGGTTTAATTGAAATAGATTTTAGGTTTCAAAAATAAGAGCTTCATTGGGACTTTATGTAATTTACCGCCATGAAACGCGCCCTCGGAAAATTCTTCTTTTACTTGGCCGGCTGGAAGTTGAAAGCCAATATTACCGATGAAATCAAGCATTCCGTGATGGTAGCGGCTCCCCATACTTCCAATTGGGATTTCCCCTTTGCCTTGGCCGCTTTCTGGATGATGGGAATCGATCTAAAGTATTTCATCAAAAACGCCTATACCCGCGGTTTGCACGGATGGTTTTTCCGTTGGACTGGGGCTATTGGCGTAAACCAGAAGAAGCACGGCAATCTCACAGATTATGCGATTCGTTTATTGAAGGAGCGTAAAATGGTAGTCTTGGTGCCCGCGGAAGGAACCCGTAAAAAAGTGGATAAATGGCGGACCGGTTTTTACCGCATTGCCATCGAAGCCAAGGTGCCGATTAGCTTAGGTTATCTGGACTATGCCAAAAAAGAAGCCGGTATCAGAGGGGTGTTTTGGCCCAGTGGCGATTTTGATCAGGATATGGCCCATATCGAGGCAGAATACCGCGATATAGGTCCAAAGTTTCCTGAAAATTATAATCCTAAGATTTACTAGGCACTTGGAGGTCGGCTAGGTCGAACTTCTACCTTACTGGGCAGAGTTCGGGGATTGATCTTTAATAAGTCTACCAGCAATTCACCAATATCTTCAGGCTGAATTTTCCAGGCATCCTCCGCCGTTGGAGTATGGCCATTAAAGTGACTGGTTACCGAGCCAGGCATAATGGTGCTTACTCGAATATCGTATTTCCGTAGGTCTAACATTATAGATTGCGTCATCCCGGTAACGGCAAATTTACTCGCATTATAGGCGCTGGCCGTGGGGAAGAAATTTGTGCCCGCCAGACTGCTGATGGTAAAAATGTAACCCTTACTTTTCTTAAGAGCATCTACACAGGCTTTAATGCTGTAAAAAACACCGTTTACATTGGTGTCGATCAGCTCTTCCCATTTAGCCGGTTCCATTTCGTCGATAGGAGCGAAATGACCGATTCCTGCATTAGCAACCAAAACATCCAAACGGCCAAATTTGGCAATGATGTTTCCACAGGCACTTTCCAGATGATCGTATTCGCGCACATTAACGGCTAAAGGAAGCACCGTGCCCCCGGTGCTGTCTTCCAGTTCCTGAGCAGCCGATTGAGCGGTTTCGAGATTGCGGGAGCTGATGGCTACTTTCATGCCTTGCTCCAAAAGGACCTGAGCAATTCCAAAGCCAATGCCTTTGTTGCCGCCCGTAATAAAGGCTACTTTGCCTTCTAATGAATTCATATAGGGATTTTTTAAAATAACTCCATTTGACCAGTATCGTTCGCGTCATCCTCCACTAATTCCGGATAAGTCACTTCTTCCAAAGCCTCGGCTACATTTCCTAAGGCTTTTTTACCTCGCAAGGCCTGAACGGTATGGGCCTTTAAATCATCATCTGCATAGGGTTGGCAGAGATAGTGGATGCGTTCTTCCGGATTTTGTTCTTGCCAGTCTTCCAGCCATAATTGCTGTGCTTCGCGATCTAAGATAACTGGCATTCGTGATTTGTTGAGTTTGGGTTTATTCTGAATTTGACTTAAAAGCTTATTGGCGGTTGTGGTTACTATGGTGAAACTGCGCCAGATTTTCTGACTTTCAGGGTCGACCCATTCTTCTTTTAAACCAGCCAAAATCATGGGCCCTTCATCACGATGACGGATGAGATAAGGAATGCTTTTTCCGGCTTTATGATGATGCTCAAAGAAACCATCGGTAACCACCAGACAGCGTCCTTTTTTTACCGCGCCCCGAAAGGAGGGTTTTTCCAATAAGCTTTCGCTGCGGGCATTGATAGTATTATTCCAAATGCTGGTGGCTTGTTCTTTATCCTTTACCCAGGAGGGAATTAATCCCCATAGTGGGGCATCCACTTCTAATTTATGGGCATCACTTACTACCGGGAAGCTGGGATGAGCATAGCCACTGGCATGAAAGACCGGTCCTTGAGTTTCGCGAATGCGCAAGAAATGCTCCTCTAATTCCTGAATAGTTTCATCGCTGTATCCAATCCGCTGGGCATAATCCAAGGCCCTTTTGGTTAGAGATAGGGAGTCGTAACACATGGAATAAAGCTAAGGATTTAGCTCCTTTAAACCTGGCCTTCCATGGGCTTTAAAATTTTGGCATCCACATAAAAGCAACCAAAGGGAATAAAGCTCGCCACCAGAATTACCAGAGCAGTGGTTTTAAACTTCCATTTCTGACTACTGGCTACCATCAGCGCCAGCAAAACAAAAAGGATGAAAAGGCCGCCGTGTACAGGGCCTATGCTTTTTACCCAAGTGGGATTGTCGAAATAATACTTTAGGGGTACGCCGATAAGCACCAGCAGAATGAGCGAAATTCCCTCAATAATGGAAACTAAGCGCAGGCGGCCGATGGAGGTAGAAACTAGTTTTTTCAAAATGTGCTTTCAAGTGGAGCTGCGAAAATAGAGAAGAGGCTAAAGCGATATTAATTTGGGTATGATATAATTATCTATGATGTAATGCCTTTTTTTAATGATTTCAGCGTTTTTACTTGTTTTAATTTGTTCGATTATTTCCCTCTAAGTCCAATTGAAACACCCGCATATACTCGATAGAGTTGTTGGTCTTGCATAAAAGGATAATAGCTGGCTCCCACATGGTATAATAATAAGAGCTTAGGTCCTAATAGAGTATTTACGGTGGCGGCATCCCATTGTATTGCAATTCCGTAATTTTTTGTGAGGTCACTATAGTAGTTCACCTCAGAAAGAACAGTTTTATTGGAATAGAACAAATAACTCTCGAATTGTCGGTTAACTGCGAGGATGCTTTTTAAGGTTATTCGGCTGTCCAGATATTGCTCATTCTCAGTTTTGTCAATTTTGTAGCGGTCTCTTTCTAAGAGTCTCCAACTAATACCCAGTTCAAGGTTGGTCATTTTTAAGGTATTAATTTGTACTCTTTGAACTGAGCTTTCGACTGGAGATAAATTCAGTTTGGTTAGATCTGAGACTTGAAGCTTCAGAGGTAAGTTAAATTGCTCTGCCCCAAGATATAGTTCCCAAATGTGATTGGATTGAATATTCCAGTTCTTAATAAGATATCTTTTCTGTGATTTTTGCTTTACAGCCAAAGTGGTCTTTCTTGATTTTAGATTCGCGCTTAGACTGTAGTGAATACCAAGGACTCCACGTATTTTATTAGAGAATTTAGTGTTTTCGGATTGGTATGTTATGTAATCAAAGGTTCCGGAAACTTGTAGTTTGTTGTTTATTTGATAGTTACCGTTTAATTCGTGGTTGCCGGGTGTGCCTATATTGTTAATGTAACCTATCAAATATCCATATGACAATTGCCACTTGACTGGGTCTTGAGCTTTATTTTCAAGATGTTCTATTTGTATTTTGGTTCCATCATCAAATTTAGCCGTATGCTTGTCGGGTGTGATTTGAGCATTGGCTTGTGCAAATAGAAGACTGAAAAGGGCAAAGGAGATAGTTTTTCTCACAGTTAAGGTTCTTATTTAAGTGAGGCGAAAGTAGCTATTTATGGATTTATTAGGGGGCTTTGATTACTTTCCCTATGCATGCTCAAAATTCACATAGGGCAGGCGCTCAATATACTTAGCTTCTACACTTACAAAATCGTATTCTTCGATTACAATCCCACGAATCAAGTAAATGCCTTTCCCTTGAAAAGGATAGCGCTCGGCAACCGGTGGGAAGTGAACGGTATCAATAAAATGCCCCGCCTGATCGAGGAAGGTGCCAAACATCATATGGCGAGCTTGCTGTCCGCGGGTGGTCACATTTTTTACGTGAATTAAATAACCACAGAGTCGTATTTCCTCGCCAATATGTTGCGCAATATCCTGGGCGGCAATACAGCCTTCCGGTAATTCGGGGACCAGTTGAAAGGGGGAGCTGAGCGGAAAGCCCAGGAGCTCTATTTCATCTACGGCCTGTTCATGCTCGCCACTTTCCAATTCGGGGAGCACCAGTTTTTCGCGGGTATTGCGGAAGAGCTCATTTACGGGGGCTGATTTTTTAGCATTGCCCAAAATAAAATGCGCTTCCCAAAGCAGTTTCTTTTTATCGATTTCCATTGCCCGAAATGCATTGATGCGAATAAGAAGAATGCATTGCTCCAGCGAAATTTCCACCCGCTCTAAAAACTCATTCAGGTTTTCGAAAGGTCCATTCATATGTCGTTCCCGCAGGATGTTTAGGGCTGTTTTTTCTTCCAGTTCCTTGAGTATTTGCAGGCCCAGGAAAATTTGAGGATGAATCAGCACCGCCTCCATTTCGGAGCGATTGATGCAAGGAGCCTCTACAATACCTCCCGCGAGACGAGCTTCGTTGAGGTAGGTTTCTACCGAATAAAAGCCTCCGCCATTATTGATGGTGGCCAGCAGGTATTCGAGGGGATAATAAGCTTTCAGGTAAAGACTTTGATAGCTCTCCACGGCATAGCTGGCCGAATGGCCTTTGGCAAAAGCATAATTCCCAAAGCTTTCAATTTGCCGCCATACCTCGGTACTCACCGCTTCACTATAGCCCCTTTCTGCACAGTTTTGGAAAAACTTGTCCTTAATAGTATCAAACTCATTGCGCTCTCGGAACTTCCAACTCATGCCTCGTCGCAATACATCGGCTTCTTCCAAACTGAGGCCGGCAAAGAAGTGGGCAACCTTTAATACATCTTCTTGATAGACCATCACCCCATAAGTTTCTTCCAGTATTTCACCAATCTTGGGATGGATATACTGCCGTCTTTCAGGCTCACGGTAGCGACGGATATATTCGGCCATCATACCACTGGCCGAAACCCCCGGGCGAATAATAGAGCTGGCAGCGACCAGGCCCAAATAGGTGTCGGCGCGTAATTTTCGCAGTAAAGCCCGCATGGCTGGCGATTCAACATAAAAGCAGGCCATGGTCTGACCTTCGCGTAGCATGTCTTTGATCTTGGGATCCTTGTAAAAGTTTTGCACCTGATGGATGTCCAACTCCTTAGCCTCGGGTCGGTTTTGTTTTACCAATTGAACGGCCTCCTTGATTTTGGCTAATCCCCGCTGCCCCAGAATATCGAATTTATGCAAGCCAATATCCTCGGCCGTATACATATCGAAATGCGTGGTGGGGAAGCCCTTTGGCGGTAAAAAGGTGCTGCCATAATAGGAAATATCTTTTTCGGGGATGAGGATACCACTGGCGTGTACGGTAAGGTGGTTGGGGAAATCTTCGATGCGCTTACCATAGCGGAGTACCAGCTTTTGCATATCGTCCCAATCTTTGCCTCCCTGGCGTCGCGCGCGGCTAAGTTCATCAATATCTCTGCCGGGTAAGCCCAATACTTTGCCTAGTTCTCGCACTATGGCGCGGTACTTAAAGGTGGTATAGGAACCCAGGAGGCTGGCCTTGGGGAAGCGCTCAAAAATATAGCGGGTAACATCGGCTCGATCGCGCCAGGAGAAATCTACATCGAAATCTGGGGGCTGCCGCCGTGAAAGGTTAATGAAGCGCTCAAAATAGAGATCGAGCTCAATGGGGTCTACATCAGTAATACGCAGGAGATAGGCTACCAGGCTATTGGCGCCACTACCCCGACCTACATAAAAGTAGTTTTTACGACGGGCATAGTTTACAATGTCCCAGTTAATGAGGAAGTAGCTGTAGTAACCCCGCTTTTCGATTACATCCAGCTCTTTTTCCAGGCGTTGATGCACCTCAGGACCGGCATTGGGGTAGCGGTATTCGAGGCCATTATAGCAAAGGGAACGGATAATCTCGCGATCGCCGGTGAGGCTGTCGGTATAATGGATGCGGTTAAGGCTTTTGGAATAGTTTTTAAACTCAAAGTCCAAATTACAATCGGCTAAAATTCGCTCGCTATTGCTGATGATTTCCGGGTACTCGCTAAAGAGGGCTTTTAACTTGCGTGAGTTGAGTAAGCCCCATTGTGCAGGGGCTTGCTTTTCGACGGGGAGCTTGCTAAGCAGGCAATTTTCACCAATGGAACGCAAGAGGCGATGGGTGTTGTAATCGCCTTTATGGCGGAAGCTATTCGGGTGTAGGATCACCATCTTGCTACTTTGATTCTTCAGAGGGGAGAAGCGCAGTTTGTTAAGATCCTTAGGTTCCAGGCCGATGTATTCATTTTCGCGAAGATTGCGTTTGGGGGCCCGATCGAAGGGATAAATAACATAGGCTTTCTCGAGGGGTGCCTCTGCTTCGGCTTCTAAATCTTGATGCAGGCGAGAGGAGAGGTAGTGGTTCATCTCAGCGAAAGCTTCTTCATCTCGAGCCAGGGCGATAAACTGTCTTTCGCTATCCTTATAAAAGTCGATTCCCGCTACCGCTTTGATACCAGCCTCTCGTGCCCGCCGACTAAATTCTATGCAGGCCGCCGAAGTGTTGATGTCGGTTAATGCCAGCACTTCCTCGCCTTCCTCGAGAGCCCATTCTATCCACTCGGCAGGAGAGAGCACGCCATATTTGAAACTGTAATAACTATGATGATTAAGCATGGGTAATAGATTTGGGGCTTATTGTCGGCGATGGGCCATAATTACGGGAGCCATGCCATTAAAAGGATTGGCGCGATCCAGACTTTTAGATTCGAGGGTTTTGGCGCGTTTTACCGCATCGGAGCCAAAGCGTTGTCGCATACGGTCCATGGCCTGATAGAGGCGGATTTTCTCGGCACTGTCTTCAAAGAGATTAATTTGATGGCCACCTCCCACCAGATGGCTAAACTTCAGGCCGATCAGGCGCACCAATAAACGTCTTTCGTAGAGTTTCTTGAAAAGCTCCTTGCTGATGTCGATCAGCTTATCATCGTTGCTGGTATAGGGAATGCGTTTTTGCAGGGTATAGGTATTGAAATCCGAATAGCGAATTTTTACGGTTATGCAGGCGCTAAGCTTATTGCCCTGGCGTAATTGGAAGGCCAGGCTTTCGGCCATAGCCACAATAAGGGTGTCGAGCTTTAGTACATCGGTGGTGTCTTTCTGGAAGGTGCGTTCCAGGGAGATAGACTTGCGCTCCTGATAGGGGACAATAGGAGAAGGGTCTACACCATTGGCTTTATGCCAGAGGCTGATGCCATTTTTACCCATGGCTTTCTCCATCACCGGAAGGGGCATTTGCTGTAAGGTGTGGATATGGCGAATGCCCATGCGATTAAGCAAAAGCCCGGTTTTGTCGCCCACCATGGGGATTTTTCGAACCAGCAAGGGCGCTAGAAAAGGCTTCTCGGTGCCGCGGGGTACTTCGAGGCGATTATTGGGCTTGGCTTCTCCGGTAGCTACTTTAGCCACCGTTTTATTGGTAGAGAGGCCAAAGGAAATGGGCAGGCCGGTTTCGCGAATGATTTTATCCCGCATCTCTGTAGCTAGTTTGTAGCAGCCAAAAAAGCGATCCATGCCGCTGAGGTCGGCATAAAATTCGTCGATGCTGGTTTTCTCAAAAAGCGGAACCTCCTCTTTGATGATTTCGGTAATGATATCCGAATACTTGCTATAGCGGCTGCTATCTCCTTTAATTACAATCGCTTCTGGGCAAAGCTGCATGGCCATACGCATCGGCATGCCTGAATGAATTCCAAAACGTCGCGCTTCATAACTGCAGGAAGCTACTACGCCACGACTGCTGGTTCCGCCCACCAATACCGGTAGATTGTTTAAGGCACTATTATGCAAGCGCTCTACCGAAACGAAGAAACTATCCAGGTCGAGGTGAACAATGGTTTTGGAAGCTCCGGAAATCATCTTGCTATTAATTTTAGAATGATAGCAAAATTAGAAAATTCTAGGTTTCGAAAATCAAGTTTTGAAAAGGGGAAAGATCAAATAATTGGTTTCGAGGACTTAAAATTTTTAGAGCCTGAAATAGTCGTATCAAAAAATGACTATTGCTAAGAGCTAATAGGATAAAGGTAACCCTGAACCTCTTAAGGGTTTGAATAGAAATGTTTTAGAGCTATGGCTTAGCGGCCGGCTTCGGAGAAACTTTGATTCTGAGTGAAGGTGGGATCGCTTAAAGCCAGTAGGAAAGCAATGAGATCACTTTGCTCTTGATTGCTGAGACTAAAGGGGCGAATCAGTTCGGATTGATTGGGATGTCCGGCTCCGCCTTTTTGATAATGCTGAATTACTTCCGCCAAGTTTTGGAAGCGTCCGTCGTGCATATAAGGAGCGCTAAAAGCCAGGTTTCGCAAGGAAGGTACTTTGGTCCGACCTTCATCGGCGGGGTCATTGGTGAGGCGCATGCGCAAGGGATCTTGGTAGACCGAATCAAGGCCATTATTCTCGAAAGCGTAATTGCTGAAATTGAAGCCTGAATGGCAGCTGGCACATTGGGTGCGGGAAGAAAAGAAAAGGGCCATTCCTCGAATTTCGGCCTTATTTAAAGCTTGGGATTCCCCTTGGTACTGATAACGATCGTAGGGGCTGTTGCCACTGATAAGGCTTCTCTGGAAAACGCCCAGGGCTCGGGTGATCACCCAGGGATCCGGCTCTCTCTGATAGGCTTCTTCACTCATTTGTTGGTAGCGGGCATTGGCTTGCAATTTGGCCGCAATTTCCGGCATGGAATGGTCAAATTCATTATGCTCCTGAACGGGAACTAAGGCCTGCATTTCTAAGGTAGGAACACTGCCTTCTCGTAGGAAATAAGGGTGATAGCCAATATTAGTAAGGGAGGTGGCATTGCGGGTTCCGGGTCGATTTTGAATGCCGGGGCTAAAGGCTCGATCATCGGCGAAAGCCAATTCCAATTTATGGCAAGAGGCACAGCTCAGGCTGCTATCACGCGAAAGCACCGGATCGTAAAAAAGCTTTTTGCCCAATTGCCAGCGGGCATAGCTATATTGATTGTCTTCGGGGAAGACCATATCCGGAAAACCCGGAGGGATCTGTAGTACAAAGCCCTCCGGTTCCGAATTTTGTTCTTGAGCTTTTCGGCAGGCCCCTATAAAAAGGAGACTTCCCCATAAAAAAACAAGAGTGGTATTTAGCTTTAATTTAAGCACTAGAAAGGACTGCTGTAACGTGGGTCGCTAATCATATCCTGATCGGTAAGGGTTTTTAAGAAGGCGATAATATCGGCCTTATCCTGTGCCGATAATTGCAGACCTCCCGAAACCCGCGTGTATTCCAGGGCTGGGTCTAGGGTAGCCGAGGCTTCCAGTCCATTGTTGTAATGATCGAGTACCTCTTCGAGGCTTTCAAAGCGACCATCGTGCATATAGGGAGCGGTAAGCTCAATATTGCGCAGGGAGGTAACTTTAAACTTGCCCAAATCGGCCAGATCTTGAGTGGCTTTATAACGACCACTGTCAATAAAGCTACCATCGCCATCCAAACCATTGTTCATATACAGGTCATTCTCGAAAGTTCGACCAGCATGGCAGTGTGCGCAATCCGCTCCTGAGGTAGCCGGGAAGCCAGGGTTAAACTCGGCAAAGAAAAGTTCCCGACCGCGTTCCTCACTATCACTAAAGCTGACCTCACCTCGCAGGTATTGATCGTATTTGCTGTTATGTGAAACAATAGAATTCATAAACTGCTCCAGGGCCCAGGAAATACGCTCTTCAGTTATCTCATTAGAGCCAAAGGCACGGATAAATTGATTGCGATAGCCTTCGCTGGCATTAAGCTTACTAACTACATTTTCGAGGCTCTCATTCATCTCCAAAGGATCCTGAATAGGAAGTAAGGATTGATCTCGCAATAAGTGCGCACGTCCGTCCCAGAAAAATTCATTTTGATGCCAGGCAGTATTAAATACGCTCATGGCCTGACGTTTTCCGGGTAGTCCTTCTACACCGATTGAAAAACGGGCCGTGTCGGTAAAGGCATGTTCCTGGCGGTGACAGCTGGCACAAGACATGCTGCCATCCTTCGATAGACGAGTGTCGTAGAACAGCATTCGACCGAGTTGTACTCCCTGTTCTGTAAGAGGATTATCGGGATTTAAAGAGGTAGGAGCGTCTAAATCACCATACTCCAAAACATAAGGTGTGTCATCGTAAGTGGCCGTGGTTCCGGGGTCGGCTGGGTCTTCTTTACAGGAACCCAACAGGGCGGCCACTACAATAATCGCAGGGCTTAGATAAGATTTCAATTTCATCAAACCTATTGGATAATCAGCTTTTGGCTGGCTATCACTGCATTATCTTTAATCAGGCTGATCAGGTAAACCCCCGGAAGGTTTAGCTCTAAGTTCAGCTCATTTTGATAATTAAAGGATTGAGTTTCGATAAGCTTACCGCTGAGGTCGCGAATTTCTACCTGATCGGCTTCATCTGCCTGTGAAAGGCTTACCGCAAATTCGCTGCTACTGGGATTCGGGTAAAGCGCCCAGTTTACGGACTCCGTTTCTTCTAAACTCACATTGGCTGCTCCGGCGCTAAAAACTTCGTTCTTGAAATTATTGAGCAGGCTTACGGCATGTGAAGAAGAGCCATGGTAATTTAAGCTTCCGTTTACGGTGATATCCTTCAGGGCCATCTCATAATCGGCATCAATGGCGATGATTAATTTCGACCCATCCCAGGTTCCGGAACTCACTACGGTGGCATAGCCATAATTGGCATCACCCAATCCGTGTAGCTGCCAGCCTTGATTCATGGAGGCACCCCCCCATACCTTCAATGGCTACAAAACGATAGCCAGCGCTCCAACCCCAATGCATAGATGGGCTTTGGAAGGATAGAGGATGATTGGAGGCATAAGCTGAAATATCAGAGTGATTTTTGCTGCCATCTACGCCAATTCCGAAACGTACGCTATCCAACTGGCTGATGGTGTAATTACCCAAAACATCACTTGTTAGCATACCATCATGAGCGGCTTTTACCAAAATATAATGATCGGTAATATCCGTTACCTGTCCGCCATCATGATACAGGGTGATTTCGGAAATGTAATAGTCCAATCTTTGGATTTTAAAAGGATCTCCCAAATTGTTGGAAGCGCTTTGATTGGGACTGTAGGTACTGCTACCTAATTTATGATTGATTTGAAAATGAACCTCCGATTGAGCCCAAGCAAAAGGACTCATCAAGCAGGTGAATAACAAAATGTTTAATTGTTTTTTCATCGTGTTTTGATTAAATGATAGATATAAAATGATTGGCAGGCTCAGTCGCCTGACATTTCTATATCCGGGTCTAAATCAAAAACACTTGATATTCGATGATGTGCTGCACCCGTATGAGGGGAGGCTTATATTGATAGTAATGGGGGTCTTTTTGCTGATGGGAATGAAGCGGAATGGAGAGTTCGAAGCTATCGCTGCTATGAATGGTTTGACCGGATTGAAAAACAAAGTCCTGAGAACTTTGAATAACCTCTACTTCTAATATCTCCAGATCGATGAGTTCATCATCGCAGCATTTGCCTTTTTCTTCTTTTGATTCAGAGGGTTTTGCCTTTCGTTTGCAATGACCTTCTTCACTGCAGCAATCTTTAGGTTCCTCGATTTTAGGCATTACATGCTCGCAGGCCTCAGCCTTATGGTAGAAAGCCAAAGAGTGAATTTCACCGCCACAAGAGTGTACGCCGATATCTATTCCTGTAATCGATAGGAACAGGCTAAAGAGCATCACTATGGCCAGCCATTTTTTCACGATCCCAATTTAGAAAATTCTGGCAATAAGCTCCGTAGCAATTTTACTCTGCTTATGCCATGAAAGTTCTACCTTGCTCAGCAAAGATTTGCTTCTATGAACAGAGCGGAAATTCTCGATAAGCTTAGTGCTCAACATCAGGATTTAATGGCTTTTTTAAATAAACTGAGTGAGGATCAAATCCATCAACAAAAGGAGGGAAAATGGTCAGCTTTACAGAATATGGATCACCTATTGAAGTCTATTCAAGTGGTAAACCCAGCCGTTCGTAAGCCTGGCTTTTTATTGCGTCAGGCTTTCGGTAGACCCAATCGAGAGGCACGCAGCTATGAGGGTTTAGTGCAGCGTTATCAGGAGCGATTGCAAGGGGCCGAAGCTAAAGCTCCCAAACAATATGAGGCTGCCGATTCTCGTCACTTAAACCGACAGGAAGTTTTAAAGGAATATGACCAGGAAGTGCAGTGCCTCCTACAATATTTAGGAAAGGTGAAAGAAGCGAAATTGGATCGCACGCTCTTACCTCATCCGCTACTGGGAAAATTACTGATGCGCGAATTGTTTTACTTCATGCATTATCACACCAATCACCATTGGGAGGCCATCAAAAAAAGTGTGGCCTAAACCCAATCAATTTGGCTGCTATTTCGTTTTATTAGTATGAAGAGCCCCCGCCCCGCAACTCCTGTAAGTACCCCCAAAGAAGAACTTTGGAATAGTATCACCCATGGCATTGGTATTCCCGTTGCCATTGCCGGAATTGTGCTTTTGGTTTTGAATGCTATAGATCGCGGAACTACCAGTTATTGGGTGGCTGCTTTGGTGTACGGCTTAAGCATGCTTTGGACTTATGTGGCCTCCACTATTTACCATGTATCCCATCGAGCCGATGATCAAACACGCTATGTATTGCATTTGCTTGATCATACCTCTATTTATTTCTTCATTGCCGGTACTTATACTCCCATCGCTCTCTTTGCTTTGCCTGGTTGGTGGAGTAGCGTGATTTTAATCTCGGTATGGTCCCTGGCCATAATCGGCCTGGTTTATAAGCTCTTCTTTTTGGGGCGCTTCAAAAAGCTGTCTTTAGCTATTTACCTGCTCATGGGCTGGTTGATCATTTTTGCCTTCAGGCCTTTGTATGAGTCGGCTCCCAAAGAATTGATCATTTGGATTTTAGCGGGCGGAGCAGCCTATACCCTGGGCACCGTTTTCTTTAGCCTCCGCAAATTAAAATACGCCCATAGTGTTTGGCACCTGCTAGTATTGGCGGGGAGTATTTGTCATTTTGTGGGGATATATCTGTATATATAGATCGCTTCGCTGTTAGAGCTTAGACCGCTGCGCTATTAGAAGTTAGATATTAGATCGCTACGCTGTTAGAGGTTAGATCGCTGCGCTGTTAGAGTACCTTCTTAAGGTAGAGGTAATTCCCGTCCTTATCCTTTTTCAAAACCTTGCCTCCCCAAAACCAGGGTTCATTAACCGAATGGAAACCAAAATCCCATGGGTAAACTTCCTTAATATGGGTAGTAACAGCTTTTCCAAATTCGCGAGCAATATCCGCATCATTTACTAATTCTATATCCGGGATAAGATGCCAGTGATAAAGTTCTCGTTCCAATCTTTGGTCCCAATAATAGAACCTTGCTACTACTCTTTCACCAGGTAAATGAACCATTACCGGAAAGATATTGTGTCGACGGTTTAAGTCGTGTAAAGCACCGATACTGCCAAAGCTATAAGTGACCAGCAAAATGGAGTCATCTGATTTGATCAAACGCTTTAATACTTTGTCGTAATACAATTCCGTATACTCACGATTTTCTATGATGTGTCCCAGCCGTTCTTTAAACTCACGGCCTCGAGCTTCAAATAAGGGGAGCCCTATAAAGGGTAAGTAATTGTTTTGATAGGAAAGTAAGCTTGAGCTGTCTTTGTGCTTGGATACTATAGTTTCAAACAGATAGGTCGAATCGATCATTTGAAAGGGGCCGCTGGTCCAGAAGTCTTCTTTCCAGGTGCTGGTACCACTTTCAAACATCTCTATTTTTTGACTTTTCTTCAGAAATTGCTGTTTAGCGGCTTCAATACTGTTGGCATGAATGGTTTCGCCATAGGTGTCTGTTATATACCATTCTTCATCTACCTGCATGGCCAGGCTGGTCCAGCCGTAATAAGGGGCTTGTAAAGGATCGCTAAATTCATCGAGGTCAATTTCAGGATAAGGTCTTTCAAAGAAGTTTTTTGGAATACATTCTTCAATTTCCGGTTGATAGGCCCTCATCCCTAATGCGACAAACCGACTTTGAGATTCGTCGGTCCATTGATGAAAGTACAACTCCTCCTCGCGTTCAGCTCGTTTCAGAACCTTCATTTGATCCTTGTTCAGGGCTTGAGGGAAATTGCTCTGTAGTGCATTGCTGCGCTGGGATTGTAAGCTCCAGATCTTTCGAGACTCAGGATTCTTTGAGGCGAAGATTAAAATCTTAGCATGAGCTTGCTCTAAAAGCTTGTCCATGCATTGTTGGAGAGTAGCTCCGCTGGCGCTGATATTAACTTGATAACAAAGGCTGTCCTTGCTAGTGCTATCGGCAACAACTAAATCAGCTGTCGCCACATATTGCTCTGCCTTAAGAGTGTCCATTTTAATATTATCAAGGCAAAGTGCGTATTGCGTATAATGGCTGGCGGCGAGTTCTCCCAAACTATATTCCTTCAAATTGGGGATATATCGGCTATAAACATAGGGGTTAATAAAGGCCTGTTTCATTTTTAAAGACAAGCCTTCTTTAAGTCGCGCGGCGATCATAAAGTAATCTCCCGATTCTTTGTTATTAGATTCTGTATCCCCAACCATCTTATCAACCGGATTGCTGGGGCTGTAAGAATCTGCGTTATTACGGAGGTAGCGGAATTTCCACAGCTCACGTTCTTTGGCCAGAAAGGCATAAAATTCTTCCTGTAAATGAGGAGGGACAAAAATTTGATCAGGCTCCACAATTAAAATGCTTGGACTTATATCCTCTCTTTCGCTTAGGGGCTTATAGAATTGGGCAAAGTCAATGTCCATACTGCCCTTTTGACCATTCATGTTATAAGTTTCAACGCTTATTACGGTTTGGGCAAAGCTAATTTGGCAAAACAGTACTAATGCCAGTTGGAAGCTGAATTTCATCGGTTTGGTTGATTTGAAAATGGGAAAATATAAAGCGACTATGGAACTAGCAAATCTAAAATTAGTGGCAGGTGATCACTAATGGTGCGCATTTCCGCTGGACTGAAAGGGCTTAGGACCTGAGCGGATTCGGGAATGATTTGATCGGTTAAATTTTGATTGTAGAGGATGTAATCCAATCGGTGGCTAGGTGCATCGGCAGGATGACTATTCACCTCTGGCGCTATAGGATCCAGGAGTTTTACCAAAGGGCGGGAATCTTCCAACAACATCTTAATCTCATTGCCATCGCGGTAAGAGTTGAGATCCCCTAAAAGGATAATATCTGCTTCGGGATTAGCTTTTAGCAATTGCTCCATTTCCTTTTGCCAGTAACGTAATTGCCCCATTCGCATGGCTTCATTGCGGTTGCCGCCACCGGCCTTGAGGTGTACGCCACTGAGGTATAGCCCATAGGTGCTGTCCACCAAAAGCTCGCAGGTCCACATTCGGGTATTGATGTAGTTCTGAGTTTGGTATTTACTTTCTCCATCTTCTTCAAATACTACCGGCGTATGCACATTTCCATAGCTAATCATTTTGCCAATGGGTAGCTTACTCAGGATAACCACATTTTGATACCAGTTTCGACTGCGGGTATCGGCCACATATTGATAGCCCAAATCGGGGAAAAAGCTATCGCGCAAAGCTTCTACTACATTGGCACTTTCGGCCTCTTCGAAGACAATCACATCAGCTCCGGCCATTTTTAAAGCCTGAGCAAGAAGCTTCATTTTTTCGGGCTTGATTTCACCATTATTTTCGCGACCATTATTTACATAGGGGTCATCCAGTTCATCTACCAAATGCTCCACATTCCAGGTCATAATACGTAGGGTGTCGCCAGTAGAATAAGTGTGTCTGGCCGGGAATACGGCTTCAGAATTAAAAGGACTCTTTTGGGCACTTAGGAACAGGGGGAAGACCAATAATGGCCAAAGGAATTTTTTCATACCAGGTATTTGTTGCGAAATTAAGGAAGCTCAGCTTGAGCGCCTTCGAATTTGATACTTTTGAATAAGTATTCTTTTATGCCGCGCTACCTGATCTCTTTTTTGCTCCTTTTCTGCCTTTCGCTTTCTGCTCAAGAACAGCCAAAATTGGGCTTGGTGCTTAGCGGTGGTGGAGCAAAAGGACTGGCCCATGTAGGGGTGCTAAAGGCGATGGAAGAAGCGGGTTTGCGTCCGGATTTTATTGCCGGAACCAGTATGGGTTCCATCGTGGGCGGGCTCTATGCGATTGGCTATTCGGCTACTGAAATTGATAGTATTCTACGCAGTGTGGATTGGGACCGTGTGCTCTCCAATAAAATGCCTCTTAATTACATTGCCTTTGAAGAAAAGGAATATTACGATCGCTATTTAGTAGAATTTCCGGTGGTAGATCGAAAGCTTAAAGTTGGCACTGGCTTAATTCGTGGCCAGCGACTCAGTGAGTTAATGCATCTCTATTTCTGGCCAGCGCTTCAATACGACAATTTTGATCAGTTCCCCATTCCTTTCCGTTGTGTTGCCACCAATGTGGGTACGGGGGAGTCGGAGATTTTTAAAGATGGTCCATTGCCCACTGCCTTGCGATCGAGTATGGCTATTCCGACCGCTTTTACAGCAGTGAGCCGCGATAGTTCCCTTTTGGTGGATGGAGGGGTGCTCAACAATTTTCCGGTAGAATTGGCGGAAGAGTGGGGCGTGGATTATATCATCGGGGTTAATGTGGGGGCCAAACTCAATCCCGATTTGCCTGAAAGCATGCCCGAAATCTTGATGACACTATCTATGATTCCGGCTTCCAAGAAACTGGAGAAACAAGCTCAGAACTGTGACATTTATATTCAGCCTGAATTGGATCAATACGATGCGGCGAGTTTTGGCGATGCCCGAGAAATAATGGCGGTGGGAGATAGTACCGGGCAATCCTATTTACCGGCTATGAGGCAATTGGCTGAGAAGATCGGAGCGCCGCGTAAAGCCATGCATATGGGGCAAACCGAAAAAGCGATTACCATCCAGCAGATTACTATCGAGGGGAATCATATTTTTTCGGATGACTTGATTTTGAAAAAACTGGGGATATCTCCCGGGCAAACCATTTTACGACATGATCTGCAGCAAGGCCTGCGCAGGGTTTATGGGATTAATGGTTTTAAGAGTATCGATTATGAAATCAGCAAAGCGGCAGATGGAACGAATGAGCTCCATTTGCGCCTATTGGAAAAAGAGCAGAATTACTTCTATGCCGGACTGCATGCGGATAATATTTTCTCAGCCGGACTGAGCATTAATTTTACCAGTCGGAATTTATTAGGGGAGGAGTCGCGTAGCGTTTTTGCATTAGACCTTTCTAAAAACCCTCGTTTTCGCTTCGATCACTATCAATATCTACAACAGTATAAGCGCTGGGCTTTTAACTTTCGATATGATTACGGAGCCTTGCAAATTCCCAGTTATTCCAATGGGGATCTGCGCAATATCTTGATTTCTTTCAGTCATAAGATGCATGCTATCCTAATGAGTACCCAATCTCTAAAGGAAAGCTATGGCGGGGGTATTTTTTATGAAAACAGCCGTTCGCGCATTCGCATTGGATCCGATATTCCAGAAGGATTGGAAAGTTCCATTCAGGAGAATTATGGCTTTCGCCTGACGCATACCGCTAATGACTTAAATGATCGCAATTTCCCGGAATCGGGAGGGGAGTCGATTTTAATATTGAATACCTATCTGGGTACTACCCAAACGGTTCGTTTGGAAGATGGGGTTGATAGTATTGCCTTGGGGTCTCAATCAATTGGTGGGGTTACCGAATATTTGAATGCCCAGGAATTAAAGGATCTGGCAGATCATCTGAATCCAGGGGTTTATATGGATGTTTTAGTTAGTGCTCGCTATTATAGAGGCATTCGACCTAAACTACAATGGGTACCCTATTATGCACTCGGCTTAAGTCTGGGGTCTGGAGAAGCCAATTCGGTTGTAAATGCTTTTCGCTTAGGAGGTTTACAGCGAGTAGCCATTAATGATGTTCGAGTTTTGGGAATTCAATTCGGGGAGATTGTAAGTCCAAATTTTGCCTTGGTTGGTATTCAAATCCAGGAAATATTCTGGGAGGATTTCTACCTGCGCTACGGTATCAATGGATTAGCCTACCATCCTTATCGCTCCCTAAAACAGTGGGGAGAGATGTTTGCCAATGGAGACTATGGCGCCCTGGAATATACCCTGGGTATGGGGGCGGAGTTTAGTTGGCGAACCTTTTTTGGACCGATGTCAGTGGGTTTAAGTACCAACAGCAGTGATTGGAAAGCACGCTATTATTTAGGACTGGGCTTTTCCTTTAATTATTCGGATTAATCTTCCTCCAGAATCTGCTTTAGCTTTTCCTGTAGAATCCTCTCTTGCTCTTCTTTGATGAGACGATTGGGCGGGCAAACTCTTTGAGCACAGTTTTGTACGGAACAGCTTTCGCAACTGGTGCCTACAATTTGAGTGCTGATTTTAGGATCTTTATGAAATTGAACCTGCTTTTTAAAATTAGCATTGAGCTCCAATCCAATTACTACACTGCGTTGTGCATTAGGGCTTACCGGATCATTTTCGCGAGCCCCCAGCATAAGATACTCTTCACCGGTATCCTGATATACGCTAACCTGACAGCCGACTGCTAAGGCTCCAGATCGATAATAATCTTTAGGATTGAGTAAGATATCTGTGCTTAGCCAACGACGGCAGTAATTAATAGTGCCGGTTAAGGCCTGGGGCTGATGTTTGCGACTGAGGTGCAACTCTTTACTCAGTACAGGTGCCGACTGACTATCCTGCTGCAAGCGTAAAAAGAAGAGTTGATTGAGTCCGAAATGGGTAGGTAGGATATTGGTTAATCGCTGTAAAAAGGTTTCGGCAGAATCTGTGAAATCACTCATCAACTGATGGAAGCGAGCACTGTCCCATTGCTTTTCTTTAAAAAAGCTTTTTAAGGCGGTCCGGATTCGGTCTTCGGGTAGTACAAGGGCACCGGCAAAATAGGAGGCCTGAAAGTTGTGCAATACCTCTTCGAAGCGATCAAATTTTATCCAGCTAAAGCTAAGAGGACGGTCTTCAATTTGGAGGTGGCAATAGCCCAGTTCTTTGGCCAGGATAAATACTTTCTGAGCTTCAGGTATTCCTGGGCTTAATAAAAGGGTTTTGGATTTTGGGATATAAAGGGATCGTAAGGTCCCGGGGAGCTCTTCCCTGGCAAGGCGCTCTTCGTCTAATTGATAAGCGAATTCTTCTTTTAAGATTTCGGCCAGTTCAGCCGAGCTTAGCTTTTGTTGAAGGTCTAATTGATAGAGACGGGCAAAATCGCGCACGGCTTGTTCTAAATCCGGGAAGTAGTTTTGATGACTTTCCTGATAACTCCGCAAGGCAGCCAGGTAAAAGTTCTCCCGACTTACTTGATAATGTCGCGTCATTTCGAATAGAGTGCTGATAAAGGCTGATACCTTATCCGGGGCACCGGCTATAATATCGATGAGGTTACTTTCCTCAATTCCAAAAAGCTCCAATGGGATTTCCTTAAGAATACCACTCAAGATAATATCACTTAAAGGAGCCATGCTGCCGCTGAGCTTCATGCTCACCATTTCATCATATTCTACCTCTAAAGCTTTGGCTAGCGCCAGGATTTTATCAGGTTTAGGATACTTCTTTCCCTTCTCAATTTCATTGAGGTAGCTCTTGCTAAGCTGAGTTTTTTTCGATAATCCGAAGAGCGATAAACCTCTTTCGGTACGAATTTGCTTCAGTTTTAAGCCAAATATTATTCGAAGTTGTTCTTCCTGAAGAACCATGATAGCCTGCTTTTGCAGCAAATCTACACATTTATCTCAAGGGTTCTCAATTAATGAAAATGTAAAATTTAGCGAACGTTCGCTAAAATGTATTGGTTTGCTTTTTATATTTGGTTCGTCAAACTGAGAATCATGAACAAAGAATTAGTCAATCTGGCCTACGGATTAAAATTTGATGGTTTCTGGAAACCTGAATTGGAAGATGTTTTCAGTACCGATGCCCTCAAGTTTATTCGGGTATTAGATCAAAAATTTGGAGCCGAGCGCAAACAATTACTCCTGGAGCGGAAGCTTCGCAATGAAAACTGGTATAAACAGAAGCCTGAATTCCCAAAGCTTACTCAATCAATTCGAGAAGGCGATTGGAAGGTGGCTCCGGTTCCGGATGATTTGCAAGATCGCAGGGTGGAGATTACCGGGCCGGTAGATCGTAAGATGATCATTAATGCCTTGAACTCTGGAGCCAAAGTTTTTATGGCCGACTTTGAAGATAGCAATGCTCCATCCTGGGCCAATATTGTATTTGGTCAGCTAAATCTATTCCAGGCTGTACGTGGCACCATCGAATTGATTGATGAAGCGCGCGGAAAGGAGTATCGCCTTAATTCTGAAACCGCCACCTTAATGGTAAGGCCACGGGGCTTGCATCTGGAGGAGAAGCATTTCATCTGTGATGATCAAGCTGTATCTGCCTCATTATTCGACTTTGGTTTGTACTTCTTTAATAATGCTCAGGCTTTGGTCGATAAAGGTTCAGGTCCCTATTTCTACCTTCCGAAAATCGAGTATTACCTAGAGGCTGCCTGGTGGAATGAAGTCTTTGAATTTAGTGAGGCCTACCTCAATTTAAAGCCGGGTACTATAAAAGCAACAGTTCTAATTGAAACTATAAATGCCAGCTTTCAGTTGGATGAAATTCTCTATGCTTTGCGGGAGCATTCCGCTGGGCTGAACTGCGGACGCTGGGATTATTTATTTTCTTATATCAAACGCTTTAAGGATCATCCAGATTACCTCTTTCCTGATCGCGATTCCTTAACCATGGAAACGGATTTTATGCGGGCCTATTCTCGTCGCCTTATTCAAGTTTGCCATAAGCGCGGCGCCCATGCTATGGGAGGAATGGCGGCTCAGATTCCTGTTAAAAATGATCCAGCTGCTAATGAAGTAGCCTATGCCAAGGTAAGGGCTGATAAATTGAGAGAAGTACAAGACGGTCATGATGGAACCTGGGTAGCTCACCCCGCCCTGGTTCCTGTTGCTTTGGAGATTTTTAATGAGTATATGCCCGAAGCTAATCAAATAGCCAAGCAATTTCCTGAATACCAAATTGCCGCTGAAGACTTGATTGCCAAGCCTCAAGGGGCAGTAACAGAAGCTGGTTTACGAAAGAACATATCGGTGGGCATTCAGTATCTCGCGGCTTGGTTAAGTGGTCAGGGAGCGGCGGCCATTAATCACCTAATGGAAGATGCAGCCACCGCTGAAATCAGTAGAGCTCAAGTTTGGCAATGCTTACATCGCCAAGTGCAATTATCGGATGGTCGAGATTTAACACGGGATTTATTTGAGCGTTTCTACCATGAAGAACTCAGCCTACTCGAAACGGAAATCAATCCGCAGTGGAAAAATCGCCTCCGTACTGCAGCCCGATCCTTCCATCAAATGGTAACCGCCCCGGAGCTAAAGGAGTTTCTCACTACGGAGCTCTACCATACTCTCACCTAGTAATTTCTTAAATATCAATTTTTTATACCGAAATGAGCTTTCGGAAAGGGAGTTCCATTTCTAAAATTCACCTCTAAATCATCCACTCATGGATAAGCAAACACAAATTAATCAGATTAAAGAAGACTGGGCTGTAAATCCCAGATGGAACGGTATTACTCGACCTTATACGGCAGAGAAGGTAGTCGAACTTCGTGGTAGTTACCGCATTGAATATACTCTGGCGCGCCTCGGAGCTGAAAAGCTTTGGGATAAATTAAGATCTCAAGACTGGGTGGCGGGCTTAGGCGCTTTAACCGGTAATCAGGCCATTCAAGAAGTGATGGCGGGCTTGGAGGCCATTTACCTCAGTGGTTGGCAAGTGGCTGCTGATGCGAATTTGGCCGGACAAATGTTCCCTGATCAAAGTTTATATCCTGCCAATTCGGTTCCGGCGGTAGTGGAGAAAATTAACAATGCCTTGCTTCGCGCTGATCAAATTCAAAGTGTGAAAGGAGAGGCCAAGCATGATTTTTTAGTGCCTATCGTGGCGGATGCCGAAGCGGGATTTGGCGGTAACCTTAATGCCTTCGAATTGATGAAGGAGATGATTAAAGCCGGAGCGGCCGGAGTGCATTTTGAGGATCAGCTTAGTAGCGCTAAAAAATGTGGTCACCTGGGGGGTAAGGTATTAGTACCCACTCAAGAGGCTATTCAGAAATTAGTGGCGGCGCGCTTAGCGGCAGATGTGATGGGTGTGCCTACTTGCATTGTTGCACGCACAGATGCTGATGCCGCCAATTTAATTACCTCCGACGTAGATGAGCGCGATCGTAAGTTTATTTTAGGTGAGCGCAGTGCAGAAGGTTTTTATTATGTGAGAAATGGGGTAGAGCAGGCCATCGATCGCGGCTTGAGCTATGCTCCTTATGCCGACCTGATCTGGATGGAAACCTCGCATCCCAGTATCGAGGAGGCAAAAGCTTTTGCGGAAGCCATTCATGCCCAATTCCCAGGGAAATTATTGGCTTATAATTGCTCCCCCAGCTTTAACTGGGCCTCCAAATTATCAGTTGCTGAAATGGAAAGCTTTCGCGAAGAATTAGCGGCACTGGGCTTTAAATTCCAGTTTATTACCCTGGCTGGCTTCCATGCTTTAAATACCAGTATGTTCGAATTAAGCAAGGCCTATAAGGAGCGCGGAATGGCCGGATACTCTGAACTGCAAGAAAGAGAATTTGCCCTGCAAAAAGAGGGCTTTGCGGCGGTGAAACATCAAAGCTTTGTGGGTACAGGTTATTATGATGAAGTGCAAAATACTGTCACTGCGGGAATGACTAGTACCACCGCTATGAAGGGATCTACCGAAACGGCACAATTCTAAAAGGATTCATTCATCCATAGCCCGCTCCGAAAATGGAAGGGAGGGGCGGGCTATTTTTTACCCTTTAAAATTAAATCGGCTTTACGAATTTCAAGACTGGGATCCTTTTGCCCCATCAATAAAACCTTGAAATTATAGGTCCCGGCTTTTTGGATTTCAATGGGGCCATTTAAACCATAATAGCTTTCGCTGATGCGATCCCCATCTTGTTGATGCGATTCATGTTCCCGCTTTTCCGTGCTAGAAGGATTAATGTAGAATTCCCGCAGATATTCGCCATCCACGAAAATCACCACTCTAAAGAGCAGGTTTTGATCACCGGAATAGCTGTAATCCATATCCGACCATATTTCTAAGGTTTGATTGGCATCCAGATTTAAAGTGTCCTCAGCAATATAAAACTCACCTTTAGGCGAGGTTAAGTTATGGGGTGAAAAGCGGCTTATTTCGGTCATGCCCTCATCGTGGCAAGCAGCAGCCATAAAAATGAGTAAGATGCCCAAAAGGCTTGAGCGCAATCCTTTTTTCATTTTAAACTAATCTATAAAGTCTTCTTCCTCTTCCTCTTTTTCAGCTTTGGGTGCAGGGCTAAAAATTAAGAGCAATGCATTGGCAGCTTTGGCCATCAAACTCATAGTTAGCACCGACACTAAGGCAATGATAAGCCAAAGGGAAATACTATCCAACTTCATAATATCCGAAACACTCTGATTGATGAAATCAGGAATGGGATTAATGAAAAGGGCCACCACAAAGGCCAGAGTGGCTAGCAAGAGATAGTAAAAGAAATTGATGCGCATCCGGGGTACCCAGCCTGCTAAAAAGGACAGGCCAATAAAAACCCATAAATCAGAAAGGATAAGGGCACCGATAAATAGGCTGAGATGCAAAAAGCTAAAGCGTAATAAACCTTTCATTAGTCAAATTTATAGGTTACCGACCAGGGACTTTGTTCCGGGCTTTCTATCCAGTTAATCTTATGGTAGCGGATATTGTACCAATCCGAAATTTGATCGGTATAATGTTGATGTCCGGGTATTCCAGACTGACCACCAGCTAAAACCGTTTCGGCAATAGGATTGCTGGAAGTCAGTTCCACCAAAGTACGCATAGAGGGGCCATGAGTGCCCGGTAAGTGGGAAGATACGTTTACCGTTCTGGGACTGCCTTTAGCAGGGAAAGGAGTATGGTTAAAAGGCATTAAGCGCAAAAGGTGGCGGAAATAAATCTTGTGGTATTTTCCATATTGCCAGAGTTTGGGATTGTAGCCATAATAGTCGCCCAGGTACTTTACCGTTCCGGCCCAGGCGGCATCCACTAATTCGTCTCGGGATAAATATTGACCCGAACCAATGGGAATAGGCTTGTTTTGATAGAGCAAGTAGAGCATTCGATCAGCGGGTGGAGGGAAGTCAAAACCACCTAATAACTGCGCATTGATGGTATCTAAAATAGCGGTTTTAAATACACTGTAAATAGTGGCTGCTTCGGAATCTTCATCACAATTTCCGGCCCAGTTTTCGAGGTAGGGAAGGAAGATTTCCGGGCTGCTATTGATCATGATGTCTTTCAGCAGAGGCCATTCACCATCAATCACATCGCCATGCATTTTCTTGAGATGATCGCGATCAATTTTGGGTTTTTCCATTAACATCTCACTGATGCGTCGACCACGGGCACTGGGGCTAAAGAGAGTATTTAAATAGGGGCTTATTTTTCCTACCACCTGATGTTGATTGGCAGAGTGGTTCCAGCCTTTTTCAGGATTTAAAACATAGAGTTTACGCCCCATATGTTTAAAGCGAGCTTTATCATCACTACTGCGGGCGTTTACGATACCACGACGAGGTTGATCT
>Ga0189282_100119_pt1 | contig 107108 bp, 121 predicted proteins | sample N26C3minimetaG_FD_130328 | JGI IMG/M metagenome (GOLD analysis project Ga0189282, IMG submission 130328) | Marine microbial communities from the Costa Rica Dome - N26 C3 mini metaG | ecosystem: Environmental > Aquatic > Marine > Oceanic > Photic zone | place: Costa Rica: the Eastern Pacific... | reverse complement strand
CGAGATGGTTATGCCGGGCGACAACGTGAACCTCACTGTTGAGCTTATCGCTCCGATCGCTATGGACGAGGGTCTCCGCTTCGCTATCCGCGAAGGTGGTCGTACCGTCGGCGCCGGCGTCGTGGCCAAAATCCTCGCTTAATGTAATCCATGGCGCCGGCTCGTCCGGCGCCGCTATTAAGGTGTAAGATCAATGGAAGCGCAAAACATTCGCATCCGCCTGAAGGCATTTGACCACCGTGTGCTTGACCAAGCCACTGGTGAGATCGCCAGCACGGCCAAGCGTACGGGCGCTCTGGTGCGCGGTCCTATTCCGCTGCCGACCAGGATCGAAAAGTTCACGGTTCTTCGTGGTCCCCACATTGACAAGAAGTCCCGCGAACAGTTCGAAATGCGTACCCACAAACGCTTGCTCGATATCGTTGACCCGACCCCGCAGACCGTAGACGCGCTCATGAAGCTCGACCTCGCTGCTGGTGTCGACGTTGAAATCAAACTGCAAGGATAAGACCCATGCGTACAGGTTTGATTGCAAAGAAACTTGGTATGACCCGCGTATTTAACGACGCCGGTCACCACGTGCCGGTAACGGTCCTGCAGCTCGACGGCTGTCAGGTTGTTGCTCAGCGCACGACTGAAAAAGACGGTTACACGGCTCTGCAACTTGGCGCCGGTGCCCGTAAAGTGAAAAACGTCTCGAAGGCACAGCGTGGCCACTTCGCAAAAGCTCAGGTCGAGCCGAAAGCGAAAGTAGCTGAGTTCCGCGTGTCTGAAGATGCGCTTGTAGAAGTTGGCGCAGAGCTGACCGCAGACCACTTCCTCGTAGGCCAACGCGTTGACGTTGTTGGTACTTCGAAAGGTAAAGGTTTCGCGGGTGCGATGAAGCGTCACAACTTCGGTGGTCTGCGTGCTTCGCACGGTGTGTCCATCTCCCACCGTTCGCACGGTTCTACGGGTCAGTGTCAAGATCCGGGCCGCGTGTTCAAGGGCAAGAAGATGGCCGGTCACCTTGGTGACGTTCGCAAGACCGTTCAAAGCGTTGAAATCATTGAGACGCGGGTTGAAGACGGCCTCATCCTCGTCAAAGGCGGTATCCCTGGCGCCAAAGAAAGCTGGGTACTGATCTCTGACGCTGCGAAGAAAGCTGCTCCGGAAGGTCTGCCGATGCCGGCAGCGTTCCGTGCTCCCGCTCAAGCAGACGCGCCTGCAGAAGCTCCGGCTGAAGCAGCTGCACCTGCAGAAGCTAACGAGGAATAAGCGTCATGAAGACCGACGTCCTTACACTTGACGCCAAAAAAGCTGGTGACATCGAACTCGATGATGCCATCTTCGGCGTAACCGCGCGTGCAGACATCCTGCACCGTGTGGTAAACTGGCAGCTCGCGAAGCGTCGCGCCGGGACTCACGCTGTGAAGTTCCGTTCCGACATCGCACGCACCGGTAAGAAGTTCGGCCGCCAAAAAGGTGGTGGTGGTGCCCGTCACGGTGACCGCCGTTCGAACATCTTCATCGGTGGTGGTCGTGCTTTTGGCCCGATCCCGCGCGATCATGGCTTCGACCTGCCGAAAAAAGTACGCAAGCTTGGCCTGAAAACGGCTCTGTCCGCGAAAGCGGCTGATGGCAAGCTCATCATTGTTGATGTTGCGGAACTCAAAGAAGGCAAAACCAAAGAACTCGTAGCGAAGCTCGGCAAGCTCGGCCTCGCAAACGCACTCTTTGTTGACGGCGTAGAAGTGAACGAAAACTTCAAGCGCGCTGTTGCCAACATTCCGAACATCGATGTGCTGCCGAGCCAAGGTGCTAACGTGTACGACATTCTCCGTCGCGACACGCTGGTTCTGACCAAAGCTGCTGTTGCCAAACTCGAGGAGAGGCTCAAATGACCGCGATCAAGCATTATGACGTGATCAAGAGCCCGGTAATCACCGAAAAGGCAACGCTCGGCTCTGAAAATAACCAGGTAACCTTCAAAGTAGCGATCGACGCAACGAAGCCGGAAATCAAAGCGGCTATCGAGGCGCTCTTCGACGTGAAAGTGAAGAAAGTCAACACGCTTCGCCAGGAAGGCAAAGTGAAACGGTTCCGCGGTGTAGTCGGCAAACGTGCCGAGTACAAAAAAGCGATCGTGACGCTTGCCGAAGGCAACAGCATTGACGTGACGACGGGGGTTTAACCGATGGCACTCAAGCAATATAAACCGGTGACCCCGGCTCAGCGTGGCCTCGTTCTTGTTGACCGTGAAGGTCTGCACAAGGGCAAGCCTGTAAAAGCGCTGACCGAAGGTCTCACCAAATCCGGTGGCCGCAACAACAAAGGCCGTATCACCGCGCGTCGTCGTGGTGGTGGTCACAAGCGTACCTACCGGATCGTAGACTTCAAACGCACGAAATGGGACGTTCCGGCTACGGTTGAGCGCCTCGAGTACGATCCGAACCGGACCGCATTCATCGCGCTGATCAAATATGAAGACGGCGAACTGTCCTACATTCTCGCGCCGCAGCGTCTCGCTCCTGGCGATACCGTCATCGCGGGTGAGAAAGTGGACGTGAAGCCGGGCAACGTAATGCCGCTCGCTAACATGCCGATTGGTACCATCATCCACAACGTGGAGATGAAAGCCGGCAAGGGTGGTCAGATCGCTCGTTCCGCTGGTGCGTATGCCCAGCTGATCGGTCGTGACCGCGGTTACGCCCAGCTTCGTCTGTCTTCGGGTGAAGTTCGCATCGTTCGTGGCGAGTGTGTTGCCACCGTTGGTGCGGTATCGAACCCTGACAACCAGAACATCAAGCTCGCGAAAGCGGGCCGGAGCCGCTGGCTGGGCCGTCGCCCGAGCGTTCGTGGTGTTGCCATGAACCCGGTTGACCACCCGCACGGTGGTGGTGAGGGTCGTACCTCCGGTGGTCGTCACCCAGTGACGCCATGGGGTAAGCCCACCAAAGGTAAGAAGACTCGGTCCAACAAAGGCACCGACAAGCTTATCATCCGGTCGCGCCACGAGCGCAAGAAACGCTAAGGAGTCCTCAATATGGCACGCTCTGTATGGAAAGGCCCTTTCGTTGACATGCACCTTCTCAAGAAGGTGGAAGGCGCAGTGGAAAGCGGCAAGACATCGGCAATCATCCAAACCTGGTCGCGTCGTTCGACCATTCTGCCGAACTTCGTTGGCCTGACCTTCAATGTCTACAATGGGCAAAAGTTCATTCCCGTTTATGTGACGGAAGACATGGTTGGTCACAAGCTTGGTGAATTCGCACCGACGCGTACCTATTACGGTCACGCGGCGGACAAGAAAGCGAAGAGGAAGTAACTGTGGGTAAGCAATCTGCAAAACGCCGTTTGGCGGATAATGAAGCAGTAGCAACCGCTACCATGCTTCGCGGCTCGCCCCAGAAACTCAACCTGGTGGCTGCCAGCATTCGCGGCATGAAAGTGGAAAAAGCTCTGGCAAGCCTGAGCTTTAACCGCCGCCGCAGTGCGATTGAAGTGAAGAAAGTTCTGCAGTCGGCTATCGCCAACGCAGAAAACAACCACAACCTGGACGTGGACAGCCTCGTTGTTGCGGAAGCAACCGTTGGCAAGGCCCTCGTGATGAAGCGCTTCCGCGCTCGTGCACGTGGTCGTGTTGGCAAGATCGTGAAGCCGTTCAGCCGTCTGCGCATCGTTGTGCGCGAAGTAGAGGAGACTGCATAATGGGTCAGAAAGTAAGCCCCGTCGGTCTGCGCCTCGGTGTTAACCGCACCTGGGACTCGCGCTGGTACGCCGAAGGTAATGACTATGGCAACCTGCTGCACGAAGACCTGAAGATCCGCAAGTTCGTGATGAAAGAGCTGTCGCAAGCCGGCATCTCCAAAGTGATCATCGAACGCCCGGCTAAAAAATGCCGCGTGACCATCTACTCGGCTCGTCCGGGTGTGATCATCGGCAAAAAAGGCGCCGACATCGAGAAGCTGCGTAGCAAGATCGCTCGTTTCACGAGCTCTGACGTAAGCCTCAACATTGTCGAAGTCCGTAAGCCGGAAGTTGACGCGAAGCTGATCGCCGACAACATCGCACAGCAGCTGGAGCGCCGCGTTGCGTTCCGCCGCGCGATGAAGCGCTCGGTACAAAGTGCCATTCGTCTTGGTGCCGGTGGTATCCGGATCAACTGTGCTGGCCGTCTTGGTGGCGCAGAGATCGCACGGACCGAATGGTACCGCGAAGGCCGCGTGCCGCTGCACACCCTGCGTGCAGACATCGACTACGGTGTCTCCGAAGCCCTGACCGCATATGGTATTTGCGGCATCAAGGTTTGGGTGTTCAAAGGCGAGATCATGGAACACGATCCGATGGCTCACGAACGTCGTGCAAACGAAGTTCAAAGCCAAGGTGGTCCGTCCCGCCGTTAGGCCGGACGGTAAGTGATAGGAGCGACATCACATGTTGCAACCGAAACGTACAAAGTTCCGCAAGGCCCACAAAGGCCGGATCCATGGCAATGCCAAGGGCGGAACCGATCTGAACTTCGGCCAGTTCGGTCTCAAAGCGACCGCACCAGGCCGTGTAACGGCTCGTCAAATCGAGGCAGCCCGTCGTGCCATGAACCGCCACATGAAGCGTTCTGGTAAGGTGTGGATCCGGATTTTCCCGGACACCCCTGTAACGGCGAAACCTGCTGAGGTTCGTATGGGTAAAGGTAAAGGCTCTGTCGATCGTTGGGTGTGCAAGGTAAAACCTGGACGCATCATGTTCGAGATCGACGGCGTCAACGAAGAACTGGCGCGTGGTGCGTTCGAGCGTGCAGCTGCAAAGCTGGCCGTTCAGACCCGCATCGTGCAACGGATGCACTAGAGCTAACGGAGAATTGAAATGAAGGCAGTTGATCTTCGTGCCAAGTCGCAAGACGAGCTCCGTCAAGAGCTCGAAAACCTGAAAAAAGAGCAGTTCAACCTGCGCTTTCAGGCGGCTTCCGGCCAACTCGAGAACACGGCTCGCGTACGCGAGATCCGTCGCGACGTAGCCCGGATCAAAACGATCCTGGGCCAGTCGGCTGAGGCGTAAGGAGTAAACCCATGCCAAAGCGTATTCTGCAAGGAACAGTGGTCAGCAACAAGGGTGACAAAACCGTTGTTGTTAAAGTTGAACGTCGGATCAAGCATCCTTTGCTTGACAAAATTATTCGGCGCTCTAAGAAGTACCACGCTCACGATGAGAGCAACACTATTCAGGTTGGGGAGACAGTCCGCATTGAGGAATGTCGTCCTATTTCTAAACTGAAGACCTGGCGCGTAGTTGGTGGTGAGGCTTAGGCCTCACCTTCTTGCTATTCGTCGGCAATAACAAAGGGTGTAACCCATGATTCAGATGCAAACCAACCTCGACGTGGCCGACAACTCCGGGGCCAAGAGGGTGCAGTGCATTAAAGTGCTTGGTGGTTCCAAGCGCAAAACTGCCGGGGGAGGCGACATCATCGTCGTCTCCGTAAAGGAAGCGATCCCACGGGGTCGTGTGAAGAAAGGTGACGTGCACCGCGCCGTCATCGTTCGTACTGCTAAAGAAGTACGTCGTCCGGACGGCACCGCCATCCGTTTCGACCGCAACGCAGCAGTGCTTGTAAACAAGAACCATGAGCCGATCGGTACGCGTATTTTTGGCCCGGTCGTGCGTGAACTGCGTGCAAAGAAGCATATGAAGATCATCTCGCTTGCACCGGAGGTACTATAAATGGCCGCGAAACTGAAAAAAGGTGACAAGGTCGTTGTGGTTGCCGGTAAAGACAAAGGCAAGCGCGGCGAAATCACGTCTGTGCTCCCGAAGGAAGGCCGTGCAATTGTATCGGGTGTTAACCTGATCAAGAAGCACAACCGTCCGACTCAGGTGAGTGCAGGTGGTATCGAAACGAAGGAAGCAGCCATTCAGCTCTCCAATCTGATGATTGAAGACCCGAAAGACGGTGCGCCTTCGCGTGTTGGTTTCAAAGTTCTCGAAGACGGTCGCAAGGTTCGCTTTGCGAAGAAGTCCGGGGAGGTGATTGATGGCTAAAGCAACTAAGGCTCTGCCACGCCTTCGTACGATGTACGAAGAAAAAGTACGTGCTTCCTTGCAGGAACAGTTCGGCTACAAAAACCCGATGCAGGTTCCGAAGCTGGACAAAGTTGTCATCAACGTTGGTGTTGGTGAAGCTGTTCAGGACAAGAAAAAGATCGACAAGGTAGTAGAAGAAATCGCTGCTATCTCCGGTCAGAAGCCTGTTGTTACCGTTGCTCGCAAGTCGATCGCAGGTTTCAAGCTGCGTGAAGGCATGCCGATTGGCGTGAAGGTAACGCTGCGCTCTGAGCGTATGTACGAATTTCTTGACCGCCTGATCACCATTGCGCTCCCGCGCGTTCGTGACTTCCAGGGCGTTAACCCGAAGTCTTTCGACGGTCGCGGCAACTACGCAATGGGCCTCAAGGAACAAATCGTCTTCCCGGAAATCGACTACGATCGTATCGACACGGTACGCGGGATGGACATTATCATCTGCACCACGGCTCAAACCGATGACGAAGCGCGTGCGCTTCTCGCCGGCTTTGACATGCCGTTCAAAAAGTAACGGCAGCCGAAGGAGGGTTTAGATATGGCTAAGAAAAGTGCCATTAACAAGAACGAGCGGCGCGAAAAGCTTGTTGCAAAGTATGCAACCAAGCGCGCTGAGCTGAAAGCGAAGGTCTATGATAAAGACCTGACCGACGAAGAGCGCTGGATGTATGCGCTTCAGCTCGCTGCACTGCCGCGTAACGGCGCCAAGACGCGTCTTCGCAATCGTTGCGAAGTCACGGGTCGTCCGCGTGGTTACTACCGTAAATTCAAGATGTCCCGTATCGGCCTGCGTGAGCTTGGCTCCGCCGGTAAGATCCCGGGCGTCGTCAAGTCAAGCTGGTAAGGGGGTAGGCTCATGTCGATGACTGATCCGATCGGCGATATGCTGACCCGTATCCGCAACGGTCTGCAAGCTCGCAAAACCGTTGTATCCACACCTGCGTCCAAGACGCGTCAACGCATTCTGGACGTGCTCCAGCGCGAAGGTTACATCCGCGGTTACAGCCGCGTGGAAGGCGAGGCCAACAAGGCTGAGCTGACCATCGAACTGAAGTATCACGAAGGTGAGCCGGTTATCCGCACGATCAATCGTGTGTCGAAGCCTGGTCGCCGCGTATACAGCTCTGTTCGCGACCTGCCGCGTGTTCACAACGGCCTGGGTATTTCGATCGTTTCCACACCGAAAGGTGTTCTCTCCGACGCTGAAGCGCGTGAGAACAATGTGGGCGGCGAAATCCTCTGCACCGTTTACTAAGGAAAGGGAGAACTCATGTCCCGTATCGGTAAAAAGCCAGTGGCTATTCCGTCCGGCGTGACCGTTTCCTTGAACGGTTCTGAGCTGACGGCTAAAGGCCCTAAAGGCGAGCTCGCCATGTCCTTCGTTCCAGAGGTAGAAGTATCCCAGGACGACAGCGGCATCGTAGTGAAGCCTGTAAACGACACGAAGCGTGCCCGCTCCATGTGGGGTATGCAGCGCACGATGGTTGCCAACATTTTTGAAGGTGTGACCAACGGTTACTCCAAGAAACTGCAAATCGCAGGTGTTGGTTACCGCGCTGCTATGAAAGGCTCTTCGCTGAACCTGCAACTTGGCTACAGCCACGATATTGATTTCCCGGTTCCTGCCGGCCTCAAGATTGAGACCCCGGACCAGACCACGATCATTATCTCCGGCATCGACAAACAAGCTGTCGGTGAAACGGCTGCCAAGATCCGTGAGTTCCGCAAGCCTGAGCCCTACAAAGGTAAGGGTATCAAGTATGAAGGTGAATATATCTTCCGCAAGGAAGGTAAGAAAAAGTAACGGGTGTCAGGAATGGCTAAGAACAAACTTTTTGAACGGCGCCGTCAGCGCAACCGTACGCAACTTCGCAAGAAGAGCGTCGGGCGGCCGCGTCTTTCTGTACACCGCACTAACCAGCATATCTATGCGCAGATTATCGACGATGTGAAGGGCGCAACGCTTGCTGCAGCCTCCACCGTTGAGAAGGACCTGCGTGACAGCGCTACCTCCAACATCGAGGCCGCTGCTAAGGTTGGTAAACTGATTGCCGAGCGTGCTAAAGCTGCCGGCGTTGCTGATGTCGTGTTCGACCGTGGTGGTTTCCTCTTCCACGGCCGTGTAAAAGCACTGGCCGACGCAGCGCGCGAAGGCGGTCTGGCATTCTAAGGTTAGAGATAAGGAAAAGGATGTCCAATGGCACGCCCAGAACGCAATCGTGAAGAAAGCGAACTCATTGAGAAGCTTGTCCACATCAACCGTGTGGCCAAGGTAGTAAAAGGTGGTCGTCGCTTTGGTTTCGCTGCTCTCGTAGTAGTTGGTGACCAACGTGGCCGTGTTGGCTTCGGCAATGGCAAGGCACGTGAAGTGCCGGAAGCAATCCGCAAGGCAACTGAAGCTGCCAAGAAAAACATGATCCGTGTTCCGCTCCGTGAGGGCCGGACGCTGCACCACGACATTAAGGGCCGTCATGGCGCTGGTCGTGTGCTGCTCCGCACCGCACAAGCCGGTACCGGTATCATCGCAGGTGGTCCGATGCGCGCAGTGTTTGAAGCACTCGGCGTACAGGACGTGGTGACGAAGTCGCAAGGTTCCTCGAACCCATACAACATGGTTCGTGCAACGTTCGACGCTCTGGTTAACCAGAACTCGCCGCGTCAGATCGCTGCTAAACGCGGTAAGAAAGTTGCTGATATCGTAGCACGTCGTGGCGACATCAAAGTCGTTGGTGCGGACGAGGGTGACGAAGCCGCAGACGCAAATTCGGCGGAGTAATGACCAATGGCTGCGAAAAAGAAAACGGTTAAAGTAACCCAGATCGGTAGCCCGATCCGCCGTGTAAAAGACCAGCGTGCTACGCTGGTCGGCCTCGGGCTGAACAAGATGAACAAGACGCGTGAGCTGGAAGACACTCCGGCTGTCCGCGGCATGATCAACAAGGTGCACCACCTGGTGCGCGTTGAAGACTAAGCCGGCGCGAGCGGAGAGAACGCATGAAAATCAACGAACTTCGTGACAACGACGGTGCCCGCAAAGCGCGCACCCGTGTAGGTCGCGGTATCGGTTCCGGCAAGGGTAAGACCGCCGGTTCCGGTCACAAAGGTCAAAAAGCGCGTTCAGGCGTTGCGATCAACGGCTTTGAAGGCGGTCAGATGCCAATCTACCGTCGTCTGCCGAAGCGCGGCTTCAAGAGCCTGAACAAAGGTGACTTCCAGGTGCTGAACATCGGCCGTCTGCAACAGGCGATCGATGCGAAGAAACTGGACGCCAAGAAACCGATCACTGTTGAAACGCTTGTTGAAGCTGGCGTTGTTGGCAAGGTCGTGGACGGTGTACGTCTCCTCGCTAAAGGCGAACTGACTGCCAAAGTCGACATCACGGTTACCGGTGCGTCAAAAGGCGCAATCGAAGCTGTTGAAAAGGCTGGCGGCAAAGTTACTGTTGCCTAAGCAAACGCAATAAAGGCCGAGATAATCTCGACAAAAGATAAAGGGGCTGAGGTAAGCGTATATGGCTTCCGCTGCAGAACAACTGGCGTCCAATATTAGCTTCGCATCCATCGGCAAGGCCGAGGAACTCAAGAAGCGTATCTGGTTCGCCCTCGGTGCACTCATCGTGTACCGTCTTTGCACCTATATTCCGCTGCCGGGCATCGATGCAGATGCTCTGGCGAACATGTTTGCAAGCATGGGTGGCGGTTTCCTCGATATGGTAAACACCTTCTCGGGGGGTGCACTGCAGCGGATGTCGATTATCACGCTTGGCATCATGCCCTATATCTCGGCCTCTATTATCATGCAGCTCCTCACCACCATGAGCCCGACTTTGGCAGCATGGAAAAAAGAAGGTGAGCAGGGCCGCAAGAAGATCAACCAGTATACCCGTTTTGGTACAGTGCTCCTGACCATCGTTCAGGGTTATGCAGTTGCCACTGGCCTTGAAAGCCAGCCGGGTGTTGTGGTTGACCCGGGTTTCTTCTTCCGTTTCACGACTGTTGTGACGCTCGTGGGCGGCACCATGTTCCTGATGTGGCTCGGTGAGCAGATCACCCAGCGCGGCATCGGCAACGGTATTTCCCTGATCATTTTCTCCGGCATCGTCGCCGAGCTGCCAGGTGTGCTCGCGCAAGCGTTTGAGCTCAACCGCGCCGGTTCGATGTCGCTTCCGATCCTGCTTGCGCTCCTCGTTGGTGCTGCAGCTCTTGTATGGTTCATCGTCTTCTGTGAACGCGCTCAGCGCCGTGTGGTCATCCAGTACCCGAAACGGCAGCAGGGCAACCGCATGTTCCAGGGCGACAAGTCGCACCTGCCGATGAAGCTCAACGTTGCGGGCGTTATCCCGCCGATTTTCGCGTCGTCGCTTCTCCTGATGCCGCTGACGGTTGTGAACCTCTACCAGAGTGGCGGCCCGGAATGGCTCGGCACCATCACGGCTGTACTGGCACCAGGGCGTCCACTTTATATCGCGCTCTATGTTGCGCTGATCGTCTTCTTCTGCTTCTTCTACACCGCCATTCAGTTCAACCCTGAAGACACGGCTGAGAATCTGAAGAAACATGGTGGCTTTGTCCCCGGCATCCGTCCGGGCAAGCGTACCGCAGAATACCTCGACTATGTTCTTACCCGCCTCACGGTTATCGGCTCCGCCTATATCGCACTTGTCTGTGTGATCCCGGAGATCCTGATCAGCCAGGCAGCGGTTCCGTTCTACCTCGGCGGCACAAGCCTGCTGATCGTGGTCAACGTAACCATGGACACAGTCAGCCAGATCCATTCGCACCTGATGGCGCAGCAGTATGAAGGTCTTCTCAAGAAGGCTCGCCTGAAAGGGGGCCGCCGGTGATCATCATCCTGTTCGGCCCTCCGGGTGCAGGCAAGGGCACACAGGCCCAGCGTCTTGAAAAGAAGCGTGGCCTCGTTCAACTTTCGACCGGTGACATGCTGCGTGCAGCCGTCGCCGCCGAGACCGAGATGGGCAAGGCCGCAAAGGCCAAGATGGCTGCAGGCCAGCTTGTATCCGACGAGATCGTGATCGGTATCATCCGTGACCGCATCAAGGAGGACGACTGCAAGAACGGTTTCATCCTCGACGGTTTCCCGCGCACGGTAGCGCAGGCGGAAGCGCTTGACGAGATGCTCGCGGCGCAGGGCCTGAAGCTTGATGCCGTTGTTGAGATGAAAGTAGACGACGCAGCCCTTGTCGACCGTATCGCTGGCCGCTATACATGCGCCAAGTGTAACGAAGGGTATCACGACACCAACCTGAAACCGAAGGTGGGCGGTGTGTGTGACGTGTGTGGCAGCACTGAATTCAAGCGCCGCCCCGACGACAATGCAGAGACAGTCGGTAAGCGACTGGAAGAATATTACGCACAGACGGCGCCGGTGTTGCCGTATTATGCGCAAAAAGAGATTTTGCAGCAAGTTGACGGCATGGCCGGTATTGACGAAGTTGCTGCACAAATAGACGCGGTCCTGGCCGCGTAAGAAACTGTCACAAGGCGGTTGACGAACCGGGGTTTGTTCATATAATCCCCGGCTTCGGCACGTCTTGTGATTCGACTACAACAGACGTGAACTTTGTAATTTAGGAGAAACGGTCGTGGCGCGTATTGCTGGCGTTAACATTCCGACCAACAAGCGAGTAGAAATCGCTTTGACCTATATTCACGGTATTGGCCACACGACGGCCAAAGGCATCTGCGAGAAGCTGAGCCTTCCCCGTGAACGCCGGGTTTCGGAACTTACGGATGCTGAAGTGATTCAGATCCGTGAAATGATCGACAACGATTTCACTGTTGAGGGTGACCTCCGCCGTGAAGTTGCAATCAACATCAAACGGTTGATGGACCTCAAGTCTTATCGTGGTCTCCGTCACCGTGCAAAACTGCCGACGCGCGGTCAGCGCACGAGCACGAACGCCCGTACCCGTAAGGGTAAGGCTGTTCCGATCGCCGGTAAGAAGAAATAATCAGGGTTAGGCTGTTTAGGTCCCCCCGTAATTTAGGGTCTGTTAGAGATGGCTAAAGATACAGGTCGCATTAAGCGCCGTGAGCGGAAAAACATCACCAATGGTGTTGCTCACGTAAATGCATCGTTCAACAACACGATGGTTACTATCACGGATGTACAAGGGAACGCGATTTCCTGGTCGTCCGCTGGCATGATGGGTTTCAAGGGCTCCCGTAAGTCCACGCCGTATGCTGCCCAGGTAGCAGCAGAAGATGCCGGTAAAAAGGCTCAGGAACACGGTGTGAAGTCACTGGAAGTGGAAGTAAAAGGTCCCGGCGCTGGTCGCGAGTCCGCTCTGCGCGCGCTTCAGGCCATCGGCTTTGTTATCACGTCCATCCGCGACGTGACGCCGATCCCACACAATGGCTGCCGCCCGCCGAAACGCCGCCGCGTGTAAGGCATTTTTGAGTATTAGGTAGTTACCGCCGAGTATTGGCGCGAATCCTTTGGCGTGTAAAAACGTCATACAAAATGAGGGTTACACCGTGATCCAGAAAAACTGGCAGGAACTGATTAAACCAAATGGTCTTACGATCGAGCCGGGTGCAGACCCGCTGCGTAAGGCCAAAATCGTTGTCGAACCGCTTGAGCGCGGCTACGGCATGACGCTGGGCAACGCCCTGCGCCGTGTTCTGCTGTCTTCGCTTCAAGGCGGTGCGGTAACGAGTGTCCATATCGAGGGTGTTCTGCACGAGTTCTCTTCCGTACCGGGTGTACGTGAAGACGTGACGGACATTGTCCTCAACATTAAGCAACTGCCGGTACGTGTGACCAGCGATAGCGTCAAGCGCCTTCACCTGACCGCAAGCGGCCCGGGCGAAGTAAAAGCCAGCGCCATCTCCGAGGTTGCCGATGTTGACATCCTCGACAAGGATCTGGTGATCTGCCACCTCGACGAGGGGGCAACGCTGAACATGGAACTGACTGTTGCATCCGGTAAAGGCTATGTGCCTGCGGACCGCAACCGTCCTGAAGACGCCCCGATCGGTCTTATCCCGGTTGATGCGCTCTACAGCCCGGTTAAAAAAGTCAGCTACAAGGTTGAGAACACCCGTGAGGGCCAGGTTCTCGACTATGACAAGCTGACGGTCGAAGTTGAAACTGACGGCACCGTTACGCCTGAGGACGCAGTTGCTTTCGCAGCCCGCATCCTTCAGGACCAGCTCGCGATCTTCGTGAACTTTGACGAGCCTGAAGAAGCCACCAAGCAAGAAGACGAGGATGAGCCTGCGTTCAACCGTCAGCTTCTCCGCAAGGTGGATGAGCTTGAGCTTTCCGTTCGTTCCGCGAACTGCCTCAAGAACGACAACATCGTCTACATTGGCGACCTTGTGCAAAAAACCGAAGCAGAAATGCTCCGTACGCCGAACTTCGGCCGCAAGTCGCTCAACGAGATCAAGGAAGTTCTTTCGTCCATGGGCCTGCGCCTTGGCATGGAACTCCCGGCTTGGCCGCCAGAAAATATCGAAGAGCTGGCCAAGAAGCTCGAGCAAGACTACTAAGCCTTTGAGAAAAAGCCCGTGGAAACACTCCGCGGGCTTCGCCTCAATATTTTGAAAAACCTCCCCGATGTGGGGACACCTGCCGGTACTATGCCCGTTATGTAATGGAAGGGCGCAAGGCCGGACAGGCATCAAGGAGTTAAAACCATGCGTCACCGCAAAGCAGGCCGTCGCCTTAATCGTACCGTCAGCCACCGTAAAGCGCTGTTCATGAACCTCGCTCAGGCGCTGATCAAGCACGAGCAGATCGTGACCACGCTGCCGAAAGCTAAAGACCTCGCGCCGATCGTTGAAAAACTGATCACCGTTGCGAAAAAAGGTGGCCTTGCCAACCGTCGTCTTGCCATCGCTCGTCTTCAGGACGAAGCGCTTGTTGCAAAAATGTTCGACGAACTGGCAGAGCGTTACAAAGAGCGTAACGGCGGCTATACCCGCGTGCTCAAAGCTGGTTTCCGTCACGGCGACAACGCACCGATGGCTGTCATCGAGCTCGTTGACCGTAACGAAGATGCAAAAGGCCAGGACAGCGGCCCGACCGCTGACATGGACATGGAAGAAGACGCGGCGTAAGCCACGGTTTCATCCGGAATTGAAAGGGCAGCCTGTTGGCTGCCCTTTTTCTTTGTGTGAACAAGAAGTTGGCGACGGCATCATATCTCTGATGAACGAAGCGGCCTGTGGGGCCTTGTGGCGCTGCTGTGGTCTTACACCTGATGCCCGAACCTGAAGCGAGCCATATTACTCGTCGTCCGCGAGCCAGCCAATCTGGCGATAGGTGGCTTGCATCTCTACGTCAGGAAGCATCTTTTTGGGCAGATTGGCGCGTCCACCTTTCCAGTTGCTGTTCAGGTCGCGGAAATGGCGGAAGCAAAACTCCGGGTGAAGTTCAATCCCCTCATGGAATGGCGAGCGAATGCGGTGTGTTACCCATTGGCTGTCCTTGGGGCAGGAGGCGGGCACAACTGCCCATTTTGCAGCACATATCCTTGGGTTCAGGTTGGACCGGTAAATAAAGTCCCGGTGTCGGCGTTTGTTGATATCAGGATCAAGCACCTGCTGTTCACCGTTGCGACAGGCCCAGGTTCCGCCAATTTGAAGGTATTTGTCCGGCGCTCGTTCCACAGCGTCGTGAACTGAAAGGCCATTGGGGTGCACGATGAGTTCATCCACATCGGTGTTCACGACACTGGCGGCTTCCGCGAGAAGTGAAAAGCGCGCGTGCTGAAACGCACCAGTTTTGCAAAACACGGAATCCCACCGCTTGCTGGTTCCTGCTTGCGGTCCATATTTATACGGCCATTCCACAATGACGACGGTTTCGAGCTCCTTAACATCGCTGACAGCATGCGCAATGTCGTCGCTCGAATAGCTGGGGGCCTGATTGTTGTAGATGAGGACGGCATTCGTGCCGTGAGCGCGCGCGTAAAACTCAGCCCAGTCCCGCACCCACACCAGTGGGTCGTATTTGATCATGGTGAGCGCGACACGTTTGTCCCGGAGAATGTTTCCGCGATAGGCGGGGAGCGGCACAGCATATTGGCCAAGCGCACCGAACTCCATATGAAGTTCGAGTGAGTCTATACGAGGCGCCGGAAAAGAAAGAATGGTCTGCAGCCAGCCGTTCCAGACATCAATCGCCCTTGCGCTTATTTCAAATCGCGCTCCCGAGCGATCTGAAAAATACATGTCCCCGCCAAAAACGTGGGGCTGGAAGTTCCTGAGAGGCGGTCCGATGAGATTGGCGGTCCCGTCGACACCCCGGAAGGCGCTATAAAATATGGTTGAGAAGTCGTATTGGTCCTCATAGCCCGGTTGTCGGAGCTCCGGCGGGCGCGTCATGGTGCGCTTGATGCTGCTTTCGGAAGCAACGACTGACGACAATGCGTCTTTGCGCAGCACATGAATATCCATAGGTACAGTATCACCATCTTCGCACGAGGGATGACCTGAATATCGCTTGGGGTGGTGGTTTGCAACTTTAATTCCCGCAGCGGGGGGGCGCGAGGCGGTGAGACGTTATCACGCTGGCCAGCGGTGAAGTAGAGGCCCGGTTTTCACCACAAAGTCGCATGTGTCGGTCACTCCTTCGCCCTTTTTCTTCCATACCGTCAAAAGCAACAAACGGGTGGGGCACGCCCGGATACAGACCGGAGGTTCATGGTGAGATTTGAAAAGTGGCAGGAAGATGCGCCGGGCGGCGCGATGCGCACGCTTGGGCAAACTTTGGCGGCAATCGCTGTTGAGACAAAGGCACTGGGTTTCGATATGGCGTCAGACCCGGCTGTCGGGTCTCTGCTGCGTGCACTGGCGGGTTCCAAGCCCGGGGGGACTTGCCTCGAGCTTGGTACAGGGACGGGGCTCTCCACCGCATGGTTGCTGGCGGGTCTGTCGCGAGGCGCCAAACTTGTAAGCGTGGACAACGACATGAGGTTCCAGGAGGTCGCGCGGCGGTATCTCGATGCGGACGCACGCGTATCATTCTGCGCTGAAGATGCTGGCGAGTTTATTGAGGCGCTGGAGCCGGCCCAGTTCGACCTTGTTTTTGCCGACACCTGGGTGGGCAAGTTCAGCTACCTTGATAAAACATTGGCACTCCTGAAGCCCGGGGGTATTTATGTTGTCGATGATCTGCTGCCGCAGGCAAATTGGCCTGCGGGTCACCAGAGCAAGGTGGACGCCTTTGTCGCAGACATGGCGCGCCGGGAAGCGATCCGGGTGGCAAGCCTGGACTGGGCCAGCGGTATATTGATTGCAACCCGTATCGGGTGAGGTGCCGATGAGTGACGACGTTACGTTCCTGAAGCGGCGGGAAGTCTACCGCGATCCCTATCTGCGCGTTGCAGAGCACTCGTACGCCCATGACGCGCGGGAATACCGCTATTTCATCAAGGAAGAGCCGGATTTCGCCGTGTGCGGCTCTATCACGGCAGAGGGTGAAGTGCTCATGGTGCGGCAGTTCCGGCCCGGGCCCGGAAGGTGGCTTTACGATATGCCGGGCGGTATGGTGGAGGAGGGCGACAGCCCCCTTGACACGGTGCGCAAGGAACTGCTTGAGGAAACTGGCTATATGGCGGAGCTGGAGCCCATAGGCACCTGCTATGTGACGGCCTATTCCACGGCTAAAAAACATATCTTCCTCGCCAAAAATTGTCGCAAGGTGGCGGAGCCGGAAGAAGACCCCCACGTGATTGCCGAGCCGGTGCTTGTCAGCCACCGCGCGCTAAAGGGCATTATCGCCAGCGGCGAGTTGCTCGATCTTGATTGTGCTTTGATGCTCGACCGCTATCTGGATGAAATCTCCAGCTAGCGGTTGCCTCCCCCAAAAGTGATTCGCATGCGTGGCAGTGCTGGGCGCACCATGATCGCAATGTTTTGTGAGCGGGGAGGGATACCATGATAACCGTGAGTGTTTTTGGCTGGGTGCCGGACTTCGCCCGCGGCCTTGTGCGTGACCTGCGTGTTCGTTGGGCGCTTGAGGAGGTTGGGCTGGCTTATGAGGAACAGGTGCTCGACGCGCGGGACAAACAGTCTGACGCCTATTTGGCCTACCGGCGCGACCTGCAGCCATTTGGACAGGTACCTGCCTACCGGGAAGGTGATCTGACACTCTTTGAATCAGGCGGCATCGTGCACCACATTGCGCAGAAATCTCCGCAGTTGATGCCACAAGACCCGGCTGCCGCTGCACGTGTCACGTCGTGGATGTTCTGCGCGCTCAATTCCGTGGAGCCTCCGATACAGGAGTTGACCGCAATGGATCTCTTCCATGCGGGAGAAAGCTGGGCAAAGGGCAGGCGTGGTCTCGCTGAAAAGCAGGTAAGGGGGCGCCTGGACGGTGTGGCTGAGCGACTGGGCGACGCTGACTATCTTGAGGGCGTATTCTCAGCGGCGGATATCCTGATGGTCTCGGTGCTCAGGATATTGCGTCATACTGACATCCTCGACGGCCATAGCAGCCTGACAGCGTATAAGGAGCGCTGCGAGGGCCGGCCTGCTTTCGCAAAGGCGCTGTCTGACCAGTTGGCGACGTTCGACCGTAGCCCGAGCACCTGATTGGTTGACACTTTGCGCCCGCCGAGCCCCTTGCACATATGCGTCCGCTCGGCCATAACAGGCAGTCAGTGAATATCCTTGGGCCAGGGCCGAAGACAAAGGAATAAAGTGTCAATGAACCAGATCTCCAAACGTGTTTCACTTCTGATCGCGCTTGTTGCCGGCAGCATGTCCGCGCACGCGCAAGGGTATGAGACCGAAAAGGTCGTGCCGCAAACGCAGGCGCAGGTTCAACTTTCCTATGCACCGATTGTGCGCGAGGCGGCACCGGCAGTGGTGAACATCTATACCAAGCAGGTGGTTCGCACCCGCCGCTCCGCACTTTTTGATGACCCGCTTTTCCAACGCTTCTTTGGTGACCAGTTCAGCTTCGGCATGCCGGAAGAACGTGTACGCGGGTCGCTCGGCTCGGGCGTGATCGTGCGTCCGAACGGTGTGATCGTTACCAACCATCATGTGATCGAAGGGGCGGACGAAATTCAGGTTGTGCTGGCTGACCGGCGCGAGTTTGATGCACGTGTGGTGCTTGATGATGCCCGCACCGACCTTGCTATCCTGCAGATCGACACTGGTGATGAAGCCTTGCCGACACTCTCGCTCTCTGATTCCGACAATGTGGAAGTGGGCGACATCGTGCTGGCGATCGGGAACCCCTTTGGTATTGGCCAGACGGTGACGAGCGGCATCGTCTCCGCCAACGCCCGCACGCAACAGGGTATCTCCGACTTCGGTTTCTTCATCCAGACCGACGCAGCCGTGAACCCGGGTAACTCGGGCGGGGCGCTTGTGAACATGTTTGGCGAGCTTCTTGGCATCAATACCGCGATCTACAGCCGCACAGGGGCCTCGAACGGCATCGGCTTTGCCGTGCCTGCCAATATGGTCAAGTCGGTCCTGCGCGCGGCGCTCAATGAAGGGCAGCTGGTGCGCCCGTGGCTTGGTGTCAACGGCCAGAGCGTGACCGGCGACCTCGCCGCGAGCCTCGGCCTTGACCGCGCCGGTGGCGTGCTGGTGGACGATGTCTTCCCCGGTAGCCCGGCGGCTGAAGCCGGGCTCAAGGCGGGCGATGTGATCATGGCCGTGGGCGGCAAGGAAGTGATTGATGAACCGGGTCTCAACTTCCGTATAGCGACCATGGAAGACGGCAGCGAAGTAACGCTCGCTGTACTGAGTGAAGGTTTCATTCAGGAGCGTACGATTACCCTTGGCCTGCCGCCTGAGGACCCGCAGCGCAATGTCACCAAGATCGACGGGCGCAACCCGTTCCAGGGGGTGACGGTGGGCAACCTGTCGCCGCGCTTCAATGATGAACTGCAGATCGACATCTTCCTCAAAGGTGTCGTGGTGCTGGAGATCGACCGCCGGACACCAGCAGGGCGCTATCAGTTCCTGGTGCCGGGGGATATCGTGCTCGGCATTAACGGCAACCGGGTAGAACGAGTGTCGGACCTTATGGACGCGCTGGCTGAAGATCAGGAAAACTATGTGTATCAGCTTCGCCGTCGTGGTCAGAACCTTGAGTGCATGATCGTGCCGAACCGTTCCTTCCGCTGCCGCCAATAGGGAACGGACCAAAGGGGCATGAGTAATCTTTTTGAAAGCGCAGGAGTGGACGACGGTGCGCCGCGTCCGCTCGCTGACCGGCTGAGGCCCAAGTCGCTTGAAGATGTGGTCGGGCAGGATCACCTGCTGGGCCCCTCGGGTGCGCTCGGGCGTATGGCGGTGACGGGGCGCATATCCTCGCTCATCCTCTGGGGGCCACCGGGTACCGGCAAGACCACCATTGCGCGGCTTCTGGCTGGGCACGGTAATCTCGCGTTTGAACAGATATCGGCCATCTTCTCCGGCGTGGCCGACCTCAAGAAGGTGTTCGAGGCCGCCAAGGCCCGCCGCATGGGCGGACGTGGCACCTTGTTGTTTGTTGATGAGATCCACCGTTTCAACCGGTCACAGCAGGATGGTTTCCTGCCCTATGTGGAAGACGGCACCATCATCCTGATAGGAGCCACCACCGAGAACCCGTCGTTCGAGATCAACAGCGCGCTGCTCTCAAGGATGCAGGTGCTGGTGCTCAACCGTCATGACGATGCAGCGCTTGAAGAACTGCTGACCCGTGCTGAGGCCGAGATTGGCGAGCCGCTGCCGCTGGACGCGGACGCGCGGGTTTCCCTCAAGGCGATGGCGGACGGGGACGGGCGTTTCCTCCTCAACTGTGTCGAGACGCTCTATGACCTCGCGGGCGGCGAAACCTTGGACCCGCAGGCGCTGGCGTCACTATTGCAGAAACGGGCGCCAAGCTACGACAAGGACCGGGACGGCCACTATAACCTTATCTCCGCACTGCATAAGTCGCTAAGGGGCTCAGACCCTGATGCTGCGCTCTACTGGGCCGCGCGCATGCTGGTGGCGGGAGAGGACCCCCTCTATGTCGTGCGCCGTCTTGTGCGCTTCGCGTCTGAGGACATCGGCCTCGCGGATCCCGAAGCCATTCATCAGGCGCTGGCCGCCAAGGACGCTTACGAGTTTCTCGGCAGCCCCGAGGGTGAATTGCAGATCATGCAGGCCGTGCTCTATCTTGCCACCGCGCCTAAGTCGAACGCCGCTTACAAGGCGGAAAAGGCTGCCAAGCGCAGTGCAAAGGCCACCGGCAGCCTCATGCCGCCCGCGCATATTCTGAACGCGCCTACCAAGATGATGAAAGAGATGGGCTACGGCGCCGGCTACGCCTATGACCATGACACAGAGGCGGGTGTGTCGGGGCAGAATTATTTCCCCGACGAGATGAAACGCGAAGGTTTCTACAAACCGGTCGCGCGTGGGTTTGAGCGCGAGGTTCAAAAACGGCTCGAATACTTCAGCCGTATGCGTGCGGACTATGCCGCGAAGAAGCCAAAGGGCGAGTAAGTCTCGCATAAGCCCCTGTTTTCATGTTATTATTGCGCTCAAGGTCGATCAGTTCTTTGGGGACATCGTGCAGCCTTTTGACAGATTTATCGGCATCGACTGGACTGGCGCGAAAGGGACGCGCCACGCGGGCCTTGCCGTTGCGGTTTGCGAGACTGGAGAAGAGACGCCGAGGCTCGTGATGCCACCGTCTGGCGGGGCACGCTGGAGCCGCGCTGAACTTGCGGATTGGCTGACGGACGGCGCAGGTGGCGGGCGGGTCCTTGTGGGGATCGATTCCTCGTTTGGCATGCCTTTCCTTGATGAAGGAGCGTATTTCCCGGTGACAGAGTCTCCCCAGGACGTTGCGCACCTTTGGCACAGTGTGCACACACTTTGTGGCCGTGATATCGACTTCTATGGTGGCCCGTTTGTGGACTTGCATTCCGCCCATTACCTGCGGCTTGGCCACCGCGGCAACCGCTATAGCCGCCGCATGAGGGTGGCTGAAAACCTTGCAGTCGCGAGTGGCGCAGGCCCGTGCGAGAGTGTGTTTCATCTTATCGGGCCCAGCCAGGTCGGGTTGTCGGGCCTATCCACCATGGCGATGCTGCATGAGTTGAACGAAGCGGACCGTGTTGTGGTCTGGCCGTTTGAGGATGCTGGCCACACGCCAGTCACCGTGGTTGAAATCTATGCAGCGGCCTTCGCCAGCCTTGGCGGGCACAAGGGCAAAATTCGTGACGCCGGGGCGCTTGAGGCCATTCTCGGTACACTTGGGTGTATAGGCCGCGTGCGGGTGGACGGCGGATTTGACGACCACAAGGCGGATGCGCTGGTGACGTCGGCTGCCTTGCGCGCTATTGCACACGACCGCAAATACTGGAATCCCGAACAACTCTCAGCTATGGTGCGCCGCACCGAAGGCTGGATCTTCGGAATAGTTTGAGAAGGAAGAATGCATGCAGATGCTGCTTGCCATCGCCGCTGGTGGTGCGCTTGGCGCTGTCTCCCGTCACTATGTGGCAGGTCAGGTATTGCGCGTCATGGGGCCCGGGTTCCCTTACGGCACTATGCTGGTGAACGTGCTGGGCAGCCTGCTGATGGGCTTGATGATCACGGCATTTGCGGTGAAATTCGAGACAAGCCAGGCACTGCGCGGATTTTTGACCGTTGGTCTCCTGGGTGGTTTCACAACCTTCTCGACCTATTCGCTTGAGGCGGCTTTGCTGATCGAGCGTGGTGATTGGACGGGTGCAGCGCTTTATGCGTTCGGCTCCATGGCATTGGGGCTCGCGGCACTTTTTGCAGGAATTTGGCTGGGTCGGGTGTTGATATGAGTGGCGTACAGAATATTACGGTCAAGAAGGACGATGAGGGCATCCGCATCGACCGCTGGTTCAAACGGCATTTCCCGGCGCTGAGCTTCGGCCGCCTGCAGAAGGCGATGCGCAAGGGCGAGGTACGCCTTGACGGCAAGCGCGTGAAGGGTGACGAGCGCATCGAGCAGGGGCAGGTGATCCGCATCCCTCCGCTGGATGACAGTGCGACCGAAGCGCCGAGGCGTGAGGAAAAACGCCGCCTGTCGGACGCCGAGATCAAAGAGGTACAGTCCTGGGTGCTCTATAAGGACGACGAAGTTATCGCCATCAATAAACCCGCGGGTCTGCCGACCCAAGGCGGTACGGGCCAGACACGTCACCTTGACGGGCTTCTGGACGCGCTGCGGTTCGGCAGCTCGCACCGCCCGCGCCTTGTACACCGGCTGGACAAGGACACCTCTGGCGTCCTGCTGCTTGGACGCACGCCAAACGCTGCCGCAGCGCTCGCGAACGCTTTCAAGACCAAAGAGACCGACAAGCGCTATTGGGCGCTGGTGATCGGCACGCCCAAGCAGCGGGACGGCCGTATCATCCTCAAGATGGAAAAGGCCCCGATCAAGGGCAACGAGCGCATGATCGTAAGCGACAAGGGCCAGCATTCGCTGACCGACTATGCTGTCGTGGAAAGTGCGGGGCAAAAGGCCTGCTGGCTGGCCCTCAAGCCGCACACAGGACGCACGCACCAGCTTCGCCTGCACTGCGCAGAGATGGGCCACCCCATCGTGGGCGACGGTAAATATGGCGGCGCCGACGCCTTCCTGTCGGGCTCTATCTCCAAGAAGCTTCATCTGCACAGCCAGTCCGTCAGTTTCCCGCATCCAGAGGGTGGCTACATGACCGTGACCGCACCGCTGCCGGACCATATGGCGGCGAGCTTCGATATGCTCGGCTTCGAGCCGCAGTTCTATGAAGATCCGCTGGTTGACGAGGAATAGGGCGTGGCGGACCATAACAAGCTTGTCATCTTTGACTGCGACGGCACGCTCGTCGACAGCCAGCATATGATCGTCTCGACCATGCATGAGACCTTCTCAAGCCGTGGTCTGGTGCCGCTTGATGATGCCACGGTCCGCCGCATTGTGGGGCTGAGCCTCGTTGAGGCCATTGCATACCTGCTGCCGGATGAAGCGCCGGAAATTCATATGGAGATGGCGGAGGACTATAAGGGAATTTTCTACCGCCGACGCGTGGAAGAACAATACGGGCCCGACCCGCTCTATCCCGGCACCCGTGAGGTGCTGGAGGCGCTGAATGCTGACGGGTATGTGCTGGGTGTCGCCACTGGCAACAGCATGCGGGGGCTAAAGCGTGTGCTCGAAGAGCATGACCTCGGGCATCTGTTTGTCACGCTTCAGACCGCTGACCTGCACCCCTCGAAACCGCACCCGAGCATGATCCAGACCGCGATTGTCGAGGCTGGCGGCCATGAGGGCGCGACCCTGATGATTGGCGACACCACATTTGATATGATGATGGCGCAGAACGCAAAAGCGCACGGCCTCGGGGTGGACTGGGGCTACCATGCCCGCGCGGACCTTGAGGGCGCGGGCGCGATCAAGGTGATCTCCAGCTTCCATGATATACCAGCCATCGTGGAAAACACGATCGGCAGGGCCGCATAAAGAGCAGGTGGCAAGATGAAAAAAGAACAGGATGAGCTTCAGAGCGAGGCGCTAAGGCCGCGCATCGGTTTTGTGGTCGTGGCGGGTGTGCTTTGTGCCTGTGCTGTGCTTGTGTATCTCTTTGAAGATGCGCTTGTCGGGCCGCGCGGCGAGGGCAGCGTGGCTTTTGCCTTTGTGCTTGGCTTCCTTGTGCTGTCGGCGATGATTTTTGTGCTCTTTTACCGGGTGCCACGCCTTGGCAACCGCCTGCTTGGCTTTGACAGCGTGCTGAGGAAACCCTCAAAGGCCGAGAAATCGAGCATGAGCTACACCGGCAGCTTCCATGTGGAAACGGGCCTTGCCGAAAAGCGCATGAACACCCAGCGCAAAACCATGCGCCATTCCCGCAAGCATTATGCCGGTGTGACCCGCCAGATGAAGGCGGAAAAGGCGTGGGAAAAAGCGCAGAATACTGATGAAAAGTAACGTGTAAGCCTATGAAAAGATTTTATAAAACTGTCGCCGTTGATGGTGTGGATGATGGCTATGTCATCACGCTTGATGGCCGGCTGGTGAAAACACCGGGCCGGGCGCAGCTGGTGCTGCCGACCCGTGCGCTCGCGGCCGCTGTGGCTGCGGAATGGAATGCGCAGGAAGGCGATATCCTGCCTGACAGCATGCACCAGACCCGGCTAGCCAATACCGCACTCGACCGTGTTGCTGTGCGCCATGAAGATGTGGTGACCGAGGTCGCGGCCTTCGCAGGCACCGATCTCCTGTGTTACCGCGCGGACGAGCCTGCGGAACTGGTTGCCGCACAGGACACGCAGTGGAACCCTTATCTAGCATGGGCGGCAGAACGTTATGGCGCTGCACTCAAGTCCACCGCGGGCATTATGCCAGTGAGCCAGGACAGGCGCGCGCTGGAAAAGCTGGCGGCTGCCGTGCGCGGCTATGACGCGTTCGAGCTGACCGCGCTGCATGCGCTCACCAATGGCTTGGGTTCCCTTGTGCTGGCGCTTGCCTACATGGAAGGTTTCAGCCCGCTTGAGGCGGTCTGGCAGGCCAGCATTCTTGATGCAACGCATCAGGAAGCGGCGTGGGGTACCGACTGGGAAGTCGAGGACAAGCGCGAAAAACTGCATGCAGAGCTGGTGGCCGCGGCCGAGTTTATTTCGCACCTGCGAAATAAATAGCTGGAAAGCATACGCACGAGCGATTAAGAACGATTCTGGCTTGGGGCACGGATGGGAGCTGCGCCCCGCAGTCTGAGGGAAGGGAGCCAATGAAAGAAATCCTGGAACGCCTTGAGGTGAAACGCGATCAGGCCCGCATGGGCGGTGGCCAGGCGCGTATTGACGCCCAGCATGCCCGCGGCAAGCTGACCGCGCGGGAACGTATCGACCTGCTGCTTGATGAAGGCAGCTTCGAAGAATATGACATGTTCGTCGAACACCGCTGTACCGACTTCGGCATGGGCGAGCAGAAATTTGCCGGTGACGGTGTTGTCACTGGCTCAGGCACCATCAACGGTCGCCTTGTTTATGTTTTCTCGCAGGATTTTACCGTGTTCGGCGGTTCGCTCTCGGCAACCCATGCGCAGAAAATCATCAAGGTCATGGACATGGCCATGAAGGTTGGCGCGCCGGTGATTGGCCTCAACGATAGCGGTGGCGCCCGTATCCAGGAAGGTGTTGCAGCCCTTGGTGGCTATGCTGACGTGTTCCAGAAAAACGTGCTGGCCTCTGGCGTTGTGCCGCAGATTTCCATGATCATGGGCCCGTGCGCGGGTGGTGCGGTCTATAGCCCGGCGATGACCGATTTCATCTTCATGGTTGAAGACAGCTCCTACATGTTTGTGACCGGCCCCGATGTGGTCAAGACGGTGACAAACGAAGTGGTGACGCAGGAGCAGCTTGGCGGTGCCTCGACACACACGACCAAGTCCGGCGTCGCGGACAAGTCGTTTGAGAATGACGTGGAAGCGCTTGCGCAGATGCGCCGCTTCTTCGATTTCCTGCCGCTCAACAACCGGGAAAAGCCGCCAGTACGCCCGACCTTCGACAACCCGGAGCGGATCGAGGCGTCGCTTGACAGCGTGATTCCGTCGAACGCCAACAAGCCTTATGATATGCATGAGGTGATCGAGAAACTTGTCGACGAAGGTGACTTCTTCGAGCTTCAGCCCAAGCATGCAGGCAATATTCTCATTGGCCTCGCGCGTATGGACGGTGAAACCGTTGGTATTGTCGCCAACCAGCCGATGGTGCTGGCGGGCTGCCTTGATATCGACAGTTCCAAGAAGGCGGCACGTTTTGTGCGCTTCTGCGACTGCTTCAATATCCCGATCATCACGCTGGTGGATGTGCCGGGCTTTCTGCCGGGCACGGCGCAGGAATATGGCGGCATCATCAAACACGGTGCCAAGCTCCTGTTCGCCTATGGTGAAGCGACGGTGCCGAAAATCACCGTCATCACCCGCAAGGCGTATGGTGGTGCCTATGACGTGATGGCATCCAAGCACCTGCGCGGGGACCTCAACTATGCGTGGCCCACCGCCGAGATTGCGGTGATGGGTGCCAAGGGCGCAGTGGAGATCCTGTACCGCAAGGACCGGGATGATGCCGAGAAGATCGCGGAGAAGACCCGTGAGTATGAAGACCTGTTCGCGAACCCGTTTGTTGCAGCGCAGCGCGGTTTCATCGACGAGGTGATCATGCCGCACTCCACGCGTAAGCGCATCATCCGTGGCCTCAAGAAGCTTGCGAACAAGCACCTTGAGAACCCGTGGAAGAAACACGACAATATCCCGCTGTAAGCGAGACATTCCGGAGAAACCCCATGCAGAAACTGACAGCCTTCGCCGTTGAGTTTGTAGTGTTTTTGGTGGTGTTCATACTGGTGACCGAATTTATCGCCCGCTCTGAGATGGTGATCACGGAAGCGATCCTTGTGTTCGTCTTCTACAAGGTCGCCATGCTGATCTGGAACCGGTTTGGACCACAGACGGGTAATACGGGGAACTGATAGATGGCGCGGCCACTACCCAAAGACGTCGAGAACCAGATTGCGGGTGCCGCGAAGCGCTCTGAAATCCGCTCGGTCGCGATTGCATGCCTTATCCTTGGCACCGCATTCGGTTTTGGTCTGGGGGCGGCCTTCTTCAAATCCACCGGTGGTTCATTTTATTTCATCATTGGCGCCGGTGTTGTCGGCCTGGCATGGTTCCTGGCCGCCCGCGCGCGCAAACAGAAAATATAGGTAAGGGAAGCACTTCATGTTCAAGAAGATCCTGATTGCCAACAGGGGCGAAATCGCCTGCCGCGTTATCAAGACCGCGCGCAAGTTCGGTATCAAGACAGTCGCGGTTTATTCGGACGCTGACGCTGACGCCCTGCATGTGGAAATGGCGGATGAGGCGGTCCATATCGGCCCGCCGGCAGCCGCAGAAAGCTATCTGCTTGCTGACAAGATTTTGAAAGCTGCGAAGGACACGGGCGCCGAGGCGATCCACCCGGGATACGGCTTCCTGTCCGAGCGCGCGAGCTTCGTGAAAGCGGTGCAGGATGCAGGCATTGCCTTCATTGGGCCCGACCCCAAGGCGATTGACGCCATGGGCGACAAGATCACGTCCAAAAAACTGGCGGCTGAAGCCGGTGTTTCCACCGTGCCGGGTCACATGGGCATCATCAAGGACGCGGACGAGGCGGTCAAAATCTCGGCTGGCATCGGTTATCCGGTGATGCTCAAAGCGTCTGCGGGCGGTGGCGGCAAGGGCATGCGCATTGCCTATAACGACACCGAAGCGCGCGAAGGTTTCATCTCGGCCCAGAATGAAGCACGTTCAAGCTTTGCCGATGACCGTGTGTTCATCGAGAAGTTCGTTGAAGAACCGCGCCACATTGAAATCCAGGTGCTCGGCGACAAGCACGGCAACGTGATTTATCTTGGCGAACGGGAATGTTCGATCCAGCGCCGCCACCAGAAAGTGGTGGAAGAGGCGCCGAGCCCCTTCCTTGACGAGGCAACCCGAAAGGCGATGGGTGAACAGGCTGTCGCACTTTCAAAAGCGGTGGATTATTGCTCCGCTGGTACAGTCGAGTTTATCGTCGACAAACACAAGAACTTCTATTTCCTTGAGATGAATACGCGCCTGCAGGTGGAACACCCGGTGACCGAACAGGTGACGGGCATCGACCTTGTGGAGCAGATGCTGCGTGTGGCGGCGGGCGAGAAACTGAGCCTTACACAGGACGACGTGAAGCTGACGGGCTGGTCGGTTGAGACGCGTGTGTATGCTGAAGACCCAATCCGCGGTTTCCTGCCCTCCATCGGCCGCCTGACCCGCTATTTGCCACCTGAAGAAGACGAGCATGTACGTGTGGATACCGGTGTGTATGAAGGGGCCGAGATTTCCATGTTCTATGACCCGATGATCGCCAAACTGGTGACCACGGGCGCAACGCGGGATGAGGCGATTGCCGCCCAGCGCCGGGCTTTGGATGAATATTATATCCGTGGTATCGCGCACAATATTCCGTTCCTCGCCGCGCTGATGGCGCACCCGCGTTTCCAGAAGGGTGACATGACCACCGGTTTCATCGCCGAGGAATACCCGGACGGTTTCACCGGCGGTGTGCTGAGCGATGACGTGAAGGAAGCGATGATCACCGCCGCCGCCTTCATTAATGCGGTGGAGGTATCACGCGCCACCCAGATTGATGGGCAGATTGCTGAACCACGCGGCCCGCAGGAACGTCCGTGGGTGGTTACCATTAACGGCGACAGTGTCACCGTCGGCATCATGCTTGTGGAGGATCATGCAGAGATTTCCATTGGCAAGAAGCGCCTGCCGGTTATCAGCGACTGGTGCCCGGGCAAGCCGGTATTCCACGCGCGCATTGGCGACACGGAGTATGCGATGGAAATCGACCGTCGCCCGCTGGGCGTAATGCTCACCTGCGACGGGGTCACCATGGATATCCGTGTTCAGACCGAGCGTGCGGCTGAGCTGCAGAAGCTGATGCCGGAAAAGGAAGCACCGGACACATCCAAGCTGCTTCTGTGCCCGATGCCAGGGCTTGTGGTCTCTGTCAATGTGGCGGAAGGCGACGAGGTGAAGGCTGGCCAGGCACTTGCGGTGGTGGAAGCCATGAAGATGGAAAACATCCTCCGGGCCGAGAAAGACGGCGTGGTCAAGGTTGTCAATGCGGCTGAAGGCGACAGCCTTGCGGTCGACGCCGTTATCCTCGAGTTTGAATGAGCGAGCTGAGCCAGGCAAATGCGGCCATCGTGCCGCTGCTTGCGAGGCTGGTGGCGTTTGACACCACCAGCCGCAACTCGAACCTCGCGTTCATTGACTATATTCAGAGCTATCTGGAAGGGCAGGGCATCGCGTCCACCCTCATCCGGAACGAGGCGGGCGATAAAGCCAACCTGTTTGCCACCATCGGCCCCAATGTGGCCGGTGGTGTCGTGCTTTCAGGCCACACCGACGTGGTGCCGGTTGATGGGCAACCGTGGACGACTGAGCCCTTTGTGCTCACTCACGGAGCAGACGGTAAGCTGCATGCGCGTGGCACGGCGGATATGAAGGGTTTCATTGCCGTCTGCCTTGCCTACGCACCGCTGTTCAAGGCCGCGAATCTCAAGCGCCCGGTGCATTTTGCTTTCACTTACGATGAGGAAGTTGGCTGCCTTGGCATTCAGGCCATGCTGCCTCATCTCAAGGCACACTGTGCCACACCGCGCCTCGTGGTGGTGGGGGAGCCGACGAGCATGCAGGTGGCCGCGGCCCACAAGGGGCAATTTGTTTCCCGTACCCGTATCCGGGGTCGTGAAGCGCATTCAAGTCGCCCTGAGGACGGTGTGAACGCAGTGGTGGTGGCAAGCGAACTGATCGGCCTGATCATGGGCTATGCCCGGCGGGAACGCGAAGACGGACCACAGGATGCCATGTTCGACACGCCCTATACCTCCTTCAATGTGGGTCCCATCAAGGGTGGCAGCGTATTCAACACAGTGCCGGGCGACTGCGAGTTTGACTGGGAATTTCGCCCCGTGCCCGCGTGTGACGGCCAGAAAATCATTGATGACTATGAAGCCTACTTGCGTGACGAGCTGAACCCGCGCCTCAAGGCTTTGGGCGGGGAAGGCTGCTTTGCTGAAAACGAGGTATGGGCCTATCTGCCGCCGCTTGTAGCGTCGCCGGGATCTGATGCAGAGACACTTGCCAAAATGCTGGCAAACCGCAACGACACCACTGTCGTGGGCTTTGGCACGGAAGCCGGGCATTTCCAGAGTATCGACTTCCCCACCGTGGTGTGTGGTCCCGGCGATATCGCCCAAGCCCATAAGCCCGACGAGTTTATCACCACAAACGAGCTATATGCCTGCGGTGCTTTTATGAAGCGCCTCGTGGATGTGTTATCGTCCTGAGCAACAGGTGTGCATGACATGAGCAATGAAGCTGATTGGACCGCAGTGCGTGCGCGCATTCATGGGCGGGTACAGGGCGTGGCTTATCGAGCCTGGGCCGAGCGCGAAGCAAACCGCCTCGGCCTTCACGGCTGGGTGCGGAACCGCGAGGACGGCTGCGTTGAGGCTCTGTTCGTTGGGGCCGGTGACAAGGTTGATGAAATGCTCGGCCTATGCCGCAACGGCCCGAGCCATGCGCGGGTAGATGACATCGAACTCGAGGGCGCCAAAGGCATTACGGCGCAGCGATTCGAGATCAAGCCAACGGTCTAGGCGTCAAATCTGGAAAACCGGGTGGCTTTGCTCGATCGGGTCGGAATTGTCGACCTCACCAGTGTCTGTTGGCTGCGCTTCATAGGGCAATTTGCTGCTGGGGCCTTCAGGCGCATCCTGATACTCAAGTGTCATCGGCAGGGCTTCCATGCCGAAGACTTCCTCGAATGCCTCCCGAAGCGCGACATCCACGTCATCCATGGTGATGGGAAGGCCAAGGTCCTCGAGGCTCGTGACACCATGCTCGGAAATGCCGCAAGGCACGATGCCGTCGAAGTGGCTGAGATCAGGCGCCACATTGATGGCAATGCCGTGGTAGGTCACCCACTGGCGAACCCGCACGCCGATGGCCGCCACTTTGTCCTCGCGTCCTTCGCCGCGTTCGACCCAAAGGCCAACACGACCCTTGCGGCGTTCCGCCTTCACGGCAAAAGCCGCCATGGTGCGAGCGATGACTTCCTCAAGGCTGTAGACGAATTGGCGCACATCGCGGCCGCGTTTCTTGAGGTCGAGGAGGAAATACACCACGCGCTGGCCAGGGCCGTGGTAGGTATACTGCCCGCCGCGCCCGGCGTCATAGACCGGGAAGCGGTCGGGGTCGACAAGGTCGGCCGGGTCGGCGCTTGTACCTGCAGTGTATAGCGGTGGGTGTTCCAGCAGCCAGACAAGCTCGGGCGCCTCACCTGCGCGAATGGCGCGCACACGGTTTTCCATTTCCTCGATTGCATCGGGATAGGCAATAAGGCCATCACTGATTCGCCACTCAAGGGGAAGGGTGCTCATGACATATTCCTCTGGAAAACCGATTTATTGCCCGCTTACATAATACCTCCGGCCATCCAGGCCAAGTCTTTTAGCTGCTATGTGCCTTGAAGGTGCGATGTCTTTTGGTTAAGGAAATGATAAGGTAAAAATGCCAAGCTGCGCAAAACCCCGCGCACGGGTGTTTGGGGTAACCAGCTTTCTTGCATGGGAAAACTATGAACTATCAGGCCGTCAACCGCGTCACCGTTGAGATCACCGTCGTACTCGGGCGTACACACATGCCTGTGCGGCAACTCCTCAAGATGGGCCGTGGTGCTGTCATCGACCTTGACGCCAAACATGAGGACGAATGCTGGATCTATGCAAATGGTGAGCTGATCGCCCGCGGCGAGATCATGATTGTTGGTGAGCGTATCGGCGTTTCCATCACCCGGATGATGAGCCAGCTTCAGGTATAGGGCGCTGCTGAGCCCTTGGGTTTCCTGCCTTTTTAAAAATGTTTCAAAAATGTGCAATTTTTCGCTTGCGGCCCCCATGCTAACTTGATAGTTAAGCGCCGCGTCCCGCGGTCGTGGCGGAATTGGTAGACGCGCAGCGTTGAGGTCGCTGTGGGGTAACACCCGTGGAAGTTCGAGTCTTCTCGACCGCACCATAAAAACCCGCAGGGAAAATCCCTGCGGGTTTTTTCTTTGGTATATCCCCGGTTTTTGGGCATTTTTTCTTTATCAAGCCATTTGTTGGCCTCATTTTTTTCAAAGCCTACTGGAAACTGGGATCACTTTATTTTATCAACCATAGACGAACAGGTTGGTCCCACGGCCTTATTATAGGCTATTGTTTCGGCATCAGCATAAGGGGAGCGCGAGATGACAGAATCCGACCAAGATCCGCGTCGCACCGATGAGGATATCCCCGAAGAAGATCTGGTTATCGAGCGTCCCGAAGTGGACGACGACGAGACAGAAATTCACCACGACCGTGAATTTATCCAGCAAGTTCAAAGCGCTATCCGCGAGGAAGACCCGGAGCGTGCCTATGAGCTTGTTGCGGACCTGCACGCGGCTGACGTTGCTGACCTTCTGGAGGTTTTGCCGTCAACCCAGCGCGTAGGCTTTATCGAGCTGCTCGGCGAACGCCTTGACCCCGACGTTCTGATCGAGGTTGAGGGTGCGGCACAGGCTGACCTCTATGAGCATATGTCGAACGAGCTCATCGCTGATGCGGTGACAGAGCTTGAAGCGGATGATGCAGTCTACGTTCTGGAGGAACTGGACGAGGTTGACCGGGAAGAGGTCCTGCGCGCCCTTGCCGCCGACGACCGGGTCGCGATCGAGGAAAGCCTGAGCTATCCGGAAGAATCAGCAGGCCGCCTGATGAGCCGGGACTTTGTCTCGCTCCCGGAATTCTGGACTGTGGGCCAGACCATCGACTTCCTGCGTTCCGAGGATGAGGACATCCCGGATGATTTCTACGATATTTTTGTGGTCGACCCGGCCCACCGTGCCGTGGGCACAGTACCGCTCTCGCGCGTGATGCGCAGCCACCGGCATGTGACCATCGGCTCGATCATGGATAACGACCCGCACCTTGTGAAGGTGACGGCAGACCAGGAGGAAGTAGCCTATCAATTCTCCAAATACCACTTGATCTCCGCGGCGGTGGTGGACGATTCCCAGCGCCTCGTCGGTGTGGTCACTGTGGATGACATCGTTGAGGTTATCGGTGACGAGGCGCAGGAAGATATTCTCGCGCTTGCCGGTGTGGGCGAAGAATCAGGTGTGAACGAAAATTTTGTCGAGGTGACCAAAAGCCGGTTCTTGTGGCTGTTTGTAAACCTTGGCACGGCGGTGCTGGCGTCCGCGGTGATTGGCCTCTTTGACGCGACGATCGAGCAGATGGTCGCCCTCGCTATCCTGATGCCCATTGTGGCGTCCATGGGCGGCAATGCCGGTACCCAGACCATGACCGTTGCCGTGCGCGCAATTGCAACCAAGGAACTGAGCCGCACCAACGCCATCCGTGTGATGAACCGGGAAATGATGGCGGCGTTGATCAACGGCTTTTTGCTGGCCATTGTCTCGGGCATCATGGCCTGGCTCTGGTTTGGCAATCTGCTGCTGGGCGGCATTTTTGCCTTTGCCATGGTATTCAACATGTTTGTGGCCGGGCTGAGCGGTGTACTGATCCCCATGGGGCTGAATAAGGTCGGCGCGGACCCTGCTGTGGCATCAAGCGTGTTTGTAACCACCATCACAGATGTCGTGGGCTTTTTTGCCTTCCTCGGAATTGCAGCAATCTTTCTGCTTTAACAGGTGAGTGGATGGACAATGGCCTTGTGCTGCTAGTCGACGATGAGCCGGTGGTTTTGCGCCTGCAGGCTGCAGCGGTGCGCCAATTTGGTTTCGAGACCCTGATTGCCGAAACCGTCGAGGAAGCGCTGATGATCACGCGCAAGTACCGGCCATCCCTTGTCATCAGTGACGTGCAGATGCCCGGTGAAGGCGGCTTTGATTTTGTCGACAGCCTTGAAAAACAGGGCCTGAAGAACATGCCGGTGATCTATCTCACCGGCTATGATGATATCGAGACCATCCGCGGAGGCTTGCGCGCGGGCGGCGACGATTTTGTCATCAAGGGTGGTTCCGTTGAGCGGCTACGTAAACGCATTGCGTTCTGGATGGCCAGCGGTTTCCTCGAACTGCCGAGCGACCTTCGGCGAAGGGCGCTTGTTGCGGCGAATGCTGTGCGCGGAGACGCTTTTTCGGATGTTGAGAACCATCTCCATTTCAACCAGGGCCTTGTAGAGCGTGTGGTCGCGGAAATTCAGCATGAGCTCGCAGGCTTGCCGACCGATTTTGGCGACCGCCTTGTCGAGCGCGTGTGTGCCATGGGCCGAATGTCGAAACTGATCATTGATGCGAGTGAGGGCTTCGGCGATTTCGTGCGCTTTCCGGACTATTTCATCGCGGTCGCGAATAACTCCCGCTCAGGCTGGGGGCGTGAGCTCTGGCCGCTTTTGAAGCGCTTCGAGGACTGGTCCTGCGACACACGTTTTGTGCTTGCAGGCGTCGAGCCACTGAAACTTATCCAGGACTATGAGTGGTTCATGGACGGCCTCTCCTGAGCTGTGAACTCAGGAGATTGCCATATTGTCAAGTAGCCGGACACCGCCCAGGCGGGCGACAGCGATGACGCGGGCCTCGCCCTCAACACGCTCGAGCGGCTCAAGGCTGTCCTTGTCCACCACCGCAACATAGTCGACTGACAGGAAACCGGCATCCAGCAGTGCTTGCGAGGCAGCTTCCTCTGCATGCCTCGGTGGTGTACCACTCTCAACATCCGCCACCAGTTTCTTGAGAATCAAGTTGAACTGTCCCGCAATCTGCCGTTCCTCAGCATTGAGGTAGACATTGCGCGACGATGCCGCCAGACCGTCCGCCTCCCGGATGAGCGTGCCGCCCATGATCTCGACCGGGATATTCAGGTCTGCGACAAAGCGGCGGATAACGGCAAGCTGCTGGTAATCCTTTTCGCCAAAAATCGCCACGTCGGGCATCGCTTGTAGCAGAAGTTTGCTCACGACCGTCGCCACACCGTCAAAATGCCCAGGCCTGAGCGCGCCTTCGAACCGGTCGGAAATGCCGCTGACGCTGACCTTGCTGGCAAAGCCCGAAGGGTACATTTCAGCCGCGTTCGGCGCAAAAACAAGGTTCGCCGGGGTGCTCTCGAGTTTTAGGCAGTCCTCGGCTTCAGTGCGCGGGTATTTGTCGAAGTCTTCGCCTTCGCCGAACTGGGTCGGATTGACGAAGATAGAGACGATGATGCGGTCCGCCTTGGCGGCAATGGCGTGAACCAGCGAGAGGTGACCATGGTGCAGTGCGCCCATCGTGGGTACGAGGCCGACCGTAAGCCCTTGGCGCTTCCAGTCGTTCACTTGCTCGCGCAGGGCGGCAACCGTGCGCACGATGGAGGGGGAGTTTGTCATGTTCAACCTTCGAGGTGGACCGCGAGCTGGGCGTTGTCAAGCCCGTCAAGTCCGTTGAAATTGATGATCGAGAGGATGTCGCTCACATAATCTGCGCCACGCTCCGAATAGCTGACGAGGGCAGGCGCAAGTGCGGCGCCGGTGACCGGCAGGTTATGCTGCCGAAGCTCAGCGCGCCGCAGGCGGAGGTCGCGGTAGCTGGGGTGCCGGTTCAAGTTGGTCATATAGCTCAGCACGCTGTCGAGCAGATAGTCGAAGCTTTTGATCTTGTGGGTCTTGCCTTCTTCACGGTCCAGCGGCATCAGGCCATCACCATCACCCCATATCCATTCGCCAAAAAGCGCATTGCCGGCCTGCGCGAAGCGGCTGGTACCCCAACCTGACTCCATCGCTGCCTGCGCAAGCGCAAGAGAGGGCGGGATAACGTCACAGCGGAAGATGAGCAGGTCAATATCCGCCAGTGTGAAATTGCCGTGGCGACGGACGCGGTATTGCTTTGCCTTGGCCTGAAGCCACTTGCGTTCGCTGTTCCGGAGCGCGGTGCCGTTGAGCATTTTCTTTTTGAGCGCCAGCAGAACGCCCCGGTCCGCGATAATGAGTTCGTTCGCCCGCAGGATGATCGGCAACATGGCCGAGGTAAAAAGGCGCTTCTTCTCGCGGGCGTTTTCAAGTTCGGGCAGAGTGCCGGGCAGCCGGGCCAGGAATATACGCGGGACTGATTCTACCGCATGCATTTCCTTTTGCAGCAGGCGCGCAAGGCGGGGAGAAACTTCCTTCTTCTCGCGCGGCACATATTGGTGCGCAAGATAATTGACATGGTCGCCGACAAGCGCATCGGGGCGGGAAAGCTCCAGCAGATAGCGGGCAAGCATGATCGGTCCCGCCAGAAGCAGAAAGGCAAGTGCCAGCATCACCAATGTTTTTCGCACACGCAAGCGCACGATCAGCATCGCTCCTTCCCTGGAACCTTTACATATCTAGCTAATAAATCTAGAGGCAAACCGCAAGATCGTCTAATGCTATGGAAAGCGGATGGCATATATTGTTATCCAGTAGTGTGTTTAGGAGGTAACTCTGTGCCGGATAGTGTGGCAAATCCAGAACAGGCGCCAAGCGGGCGTCCGTACCTGATTGTACTCGGGAACGAAAAAGGCGGGTCGGGCAAGTCCACGACCGCAATGCATATTGTTGTGTCGCTTCTGCGCGAAGGTCGCCGCGTTGGCACCATTGACCTTGATGCGCGGCAAAAAAGCCTGACGCGTTACATCGAGAACCGGCGCGCGCATGCTACCGCCAAGAAACTCGACCTGCCGATGCCAGTTGAACTGGTGGTCGCCAAATCCACGCTGCGGTCCGCCGACGAAGCAGAAGCTGATGAGAAATCGCGCTTTGAAGCGGCCTATATGGACCTGATGGACAAGGTGGATGTGATCGTGGTCGACTGTCCCGGCAGCGATACCTTCCTATCTAGGCTTGCGCATACTGCGGCCGATACGCTTGTGACCCCGGTGAACGACAGCTTTGTTGACCTTGACCTGCTTGCGCGTGTGAACCCCTCGAGCCACAAGGTGGAAGGGCCAAGCCTCTATGCCGAAATGGTCTGGAAGGCGCGCCAGCGCCGGGCGCTGGCAGATGGTGGTTCGATCGACTGGGTTGTGCTCCGCAACCGGGTTGGCGCCCTGCACGCCAAAAACAAGGAACGGGTCGAGAAAGTGCTGAATGAACTGACGAAGCGCATTGGCATTCGCCATGTCTCCGGCCTTGGCGAGCGGGTCATCTACCGCGAGCTTTTCCTGCGCGGGCTGACACTCATGGACCTCAAGGAAGCCGGCGGTATTGACGGGAAGGGCATGTCCATGAGCCACGTCGCCGCGCGGCAGGAAGTGCGTTCCCTCATGGACGCGCTCAACCTTCCGTTCCGGCAGGCAGCAAAGGTTTCCTGATATGATTGTCTGGCTGATTGTCGGGATTGCCCTGGCCTTTCTCTTGTTGATGCTGCTCAACTGGTGGGCCAAGGCAGACGTCAAGACAGCAAAATCATCCCTGTTCTGGGCGATCCTTGCGGTTTGCGGTCTGCTCACCTTTGCGCTGGTGGCAACCGGGCGCGGTCTTGCCGCCATCATTCCCGTCGGTTTTGCTGCCTGGCGCATGTTCGGCTCGGGCCTGCGGACCAAGCCTGGCGCCAGCGGTGGCCAGGCGAAACGCGATGAGGGGCGCATGAGCGTCTCCGAGGCACGGGACGTATTGGGCGTCTCGGAGAAGGCGAGTGAAGACGAGATCAATGCCGCTTATCGGAAACTGATGGCAAAATATCATCCCGACAAGGGCGGTAACGACTGGATGGCCAGCAAGCTCAATGAAGCGCGCAGAACGCTTTTGGGCGAGAAATAATCCGCCTTGCCTCTCGCGTGAACCGGTTTCGTCATATATGATTGATAAGGCACGGCATTCTGGTGCGGTTCGGCACCACGATGAAGGAGGCCTGATGCAAATTTGGCTCAAGCCATATGTGGTTATGTGTATGTTGGGGCTTCTGTGTGCGTCCGTGGATGCGCAGGAGCCGGAGCAGACCAACCGTCCGGACAAATTTGTCGTGGGCACAATCCTGCACAATCCCCCCTATGTGACCGAAAATCCGTCAGCCGGAATCGATCTTGATAGCGTCAGGGCAATCATGGCTTATGCGGGGGTCGAGGTCGAGTTTCTGCATGCCCCTATTGCCCGGGTAGAAAAGCTGCTGGAGAGTGGTGCGGTCGACGCCATGACAACCTTCAAAAGTCAGGAAGGTGTTTGCGCCAATAGCAACGTTTTCGGCTATTGGCATGACGGAGTTGTTGTCCCTCGCGGAAGCACGCAAAAAATTCAGAGCCTGGCGGATCTGGAAAGCCTGAAGGTGGGCATGTTTCCGGGCGCGGAGCGTGTTCTTGCGCCCCAGTTGAGCCCATATCTCGACAGGATGGGCAGCAAGGTCACCATTTTCAGTGCGCCGCTGGTGCTGCGCATGCTGCGATATAACCGGATTGACGCTTACATTGGTGACTATTGGTCCCTTGAATATGCGCAGCAGAACGATCTTGAGTTCAAGGAACAGCCGCGGCTTTTTGATATTGCACTGAAGTTGCCGCCGACGCCCCGGTCCTTGTGTGTCCGTGACCCGCAGCGATTAGCCGAGTTTAACCGGGGGCTGGACGCTGCACAGGCCGCAGGCGTGCTGGAGGAAATACTGGCCTCCTACCGGCCTGGACTTATGGATTGAGACGCACAACTTCCTTTTTGTTGCCGTGGGGTGTGCAATGCTGTTGACCCCGCGCCTGCGGCCTGACAATTTCGGTATTATTTGTTTCCTTTGAGGTGGTTTATGTCCGGACACTTTTTCCATTCAACCGTTCTGCGCGAATATGATGTGCGCGGCATTGTAGGTGAAACCCTTCATGCTGCGGATGCCTATGCACTTGGCCAGGCCTTTGGAACCCACGTGAAACGTGCAGGCGGCAGCCGGGTTTGTGTCGGCTATGACGGGCGTGTGTCATCGCCTGAGCTTTCGACACGGCTGATGGAAGGTATCGCCAGCACGGGCATCGATGTCATCAATGTTGGGCTTGGCGCAACGCCGATGCTCTATTTCAGCGTGTTCGAGCTTGATGCCGATGGCGGGGTCATGGTGACCGGGTCGCACAATCCGCCGAATTATAACGGTTTCAAGATGATGATGGGCAAAAAGCCCTGTTTTGGCGAGGCCATCCAGGCACTTGGCAAGACGGCGAACGCCGGTGACTTTGAAGCTGGCAACGGCACGATTGTGGACGAGGATGTGTTCGAGCGTTATATCGAGCGTATGCTCCGCGACTATGAAGGCGCGGCCTTCAAAGTGGCGTGGGACCCGGCGAATGGCGCGGCTGGGCCCGCGATCGAAGCACTTGTGAAACGCCTGCCCGGCGAGCACATTGTGATCAATGCGGAAGTGGACGGCACATTCCCGAACCACCATGCGGACCCAACGGTTGAAGAAAACCTCGAACAGCTCAAGGACGTGGTCGCAGAACATGGCTGTGATATCGGCCTGTCGTTCGATGGCGACGGCGACAGGATTGGTGCGATCGATGGGCAGGGCAGGGTGGTCTGGGGCGACCAGATGCTGGCCATCATGGCAGGTGATCTATTGAAAGAGCTGCCGGGTGCGCCCATTATTGCTGATGTCAAGGCGAGCCAGGCCCTGTTTGACCGTATCCGGGAACTGGGCGGTGAGCCGGTGATGTGGAAAACAGGACACTCGCTCATCAAGTCCAAAATGGTGGAACTTGGTGCCCCGCTCGCGGGTGAAATGTCCGGCCACATTTTCTACAAACATAAATTCTATGGTCATGACGATGCGATCTATGCGGGGCTCCGGTTCCTGAATGCGATTGCGGCGCAGGGTGGCGATCTTGCGGCGCTGAAGGACGGCCTGCCAGCGGCGATCAACACACCCGAACTGCGGTTCGACTGCGATGAGGAGCGCAAGTTCGAGGTGGTCAAGGAAGTCAAGGCACGCCTTGAAGACGCCGGTGCAAACATGTCAACCGTGGACGGGGTGCGGGTGCAGACCGAAGACGGCTGGTGGCTCCTGAGGGCCTCGAACACGCAAGCGGTGCTCGTCGCGCGCTGCGAGGCATCCAGCGAGCAAGGACTTGCCCGGTTGAAGAAAGCGCTTGTGGCTGCGCTTGCCGAATCCGGTGTCGAGGCACCGGCAGATTTGTAACTTACGTGTGATAGAGAAGAAAAACTCGTACCTTCACTGCATGTTTACTCTTTTAGAAGAGGCTTATTGTATTACATTAGTGGGGTATGGGTTTTTCATGGAGGATCGATGCCTGACAAACAGCAGGATGGCAATGGCGGCTCCGGTACGGGGCTGCTGACACGGTCTGAAACCAAGACCAAAAAACCATCCATGTATAAAGTCTTGCTCCTCAACGACGATTATACGCCGATGGAATTTGTGGTGCATATCTTGCAGCGCTTTTTCCGTATGAACGTAGAGCAGGCAACCGAAGTCATGCTGCACGTACACCAGCGCGGTGTCGGCGTTTGCGGCGTATTTACCTATGAAGTGGCCGAAACCAAGGTCAATCAGGTGCTTTCGTTTGCGCGCCAGCATGAACACCCGCTTCAGTGCACACTCGAAAAAGAGTGATAAACCGGGCCAGCGTGGCTGAACGCCGTGTGAGCGCCCGAGAAGGATAGAAACGAGTGCCAAGATTTTCGCCCCACCTTGAAGAGACCCTGCATCGTGCGCTCAAAGAAGCGAACGAGCGTAGCCATGAATACGCCACGCTTGAGCATTTGCTGCTGTCGCTCCTCGATGACCCGGACGCAATTGCAGTCCTGAAGGCTTGCGACGTGGACGTTGATATTCTGCGCTCGCAGCTTCTGGAATACCTTGACGATGACATGGAAAACCTGAAGGTGGACGCGGATGGGCTGGAGGCTACGCCCACAGCCGGTTTCCAGCGTGTGGTACAGCGTGCGCTTCTTCATGTGCAGTCTTCGGGCCGCGAAGAGATGACGGGCGCAAACCTGCTGGTTGCGCTGTTCTCGGAACGTGAAAGCCATGCGGTCTATTTCCTCCAGAGTCAGGATATGACCCGTCTTGATGCGGTCAGCTACATCTCGCACGGCATCGCCAAGGTGCCGGACTTCAAGGAAGAGCGCACCGTGCGCGGTGCGGACGAGGAACAGGAAGCCCATCAGGAACAGCCACCTGCGGGCGAGAGCAAAAAAGCAGACACTGCACTTGCCGCTTACTGTGTGGACCTCAACGAAAAAGCCAAGGCTGGCAAGATCGACCCGCTGATCGGCCGCGCGGCTGAACTTGAACGCGCAGTGCAAATTCTTTGCCGCCGCTCGAAGAACAACCCGCTTCTGGTTGGTGACCCTGGTGTTGGCAAAACCGCCATCGCCGAAGGGCTTGCGCGCCGTATCGTTGAGCACGATGTGCCAGCAGTGCTCAATAACGCGGTAATCTATGCACTCGACATGGGTGCCCTTCTCGCTGGCACGCGCTATCGCGGTGACTTTGAGGAGCGGCTGAAGGCAGTCGTCAAGGAGCTGGAAGCGCGTGAAGGCGCAATCCTGTTCATCGACGAAATCCACACGGTTATCGGCGCTGGCGCGACATCGGGCGGTGCGATGGATGCTTCGAACCTCCTGAAGCCCGCCCTTGCAAGCGGCGCGATCCGCTGCATGGGGTCAACCACCTACAAGGAATTCCGTAGCCACTTCGAGAAAGACCGTGCGCTGCTGCGCCGTTTCCAGAAAATCGATGTGAACGAGCCGTCGGTCGAGGATGCCATCAAAATCCTGCGCGGCTTGAAACCTTATTTCGAAGAACACCACAATGTGCGTTATACCGCAGAGGCGATCAAGACGGCGGTGGAGCTCTCCGACCGCTATATCTCTGACCGCAAGCTGCCGGACAAGGCCATTGATGTGATCGACGAGACCGGCGCCGCACAGATGCTGATGCCCCCGTCCAAGCGCAAGAAGACAATTGGCGTGAAGGATGTGGAGGCTGTGGTCGCCAAGATTGCTCGCATCCCGCCGAAAACCGTTACCCGTGACGAGGGCCGCGTGATGTTCACGCTCGAGGACGACCTCAAGCGTGTGGTCTTTGGCCAGAACAATGCGATCGAGGCGCTGACATCGGCGATCAAGCTTTCGCGCGCTGGCCTTCGTGAGCCCAACAAGCCGATTGGTTCTTACCTCTTCAGTGGCCCGACGGGCGTGGGCAAGACCGAGGTTGCCCGCCAGCTTTCGCACCTGCTGGGTGTCGAGCTGCACCGATTTGATATGTCGGAATATATGGAGCGTCACTCCATTTCCCGCCTGATTGGTGCGCCGCCGGGTTATGTTGGTTTTGATCAGGGTGGTCTGCTCACCGACGCAGTGGACCAGCATCCGCACTGTGTGCTGCTGCTTGACGAGATCGAGAAGGCGCACCCGGATCTCTTTAACGTGCTTCTGCAGGTGATGGATAACGGCACGCTCACGGACCATAACGGCAAGAAGGTCGATTTCCGCAACGTCATTCTGATCATGACGACAAACGCTGGCGCTTCCGAGCTCAGCAAAACTGCTATCGGTTTCGGTCGCGAAACGAATGATGGTGCGTCTGAAGAAGCGATCAAGCAGATGTTCAGTCCTGAATTCCGCAACCGCCTTGATGCGGTGGTGGCGTTCGACTTCCTGCCGCCCGAGGTGGTCTCGAAAGTGGTTGAGAAGTTTGTGTTGCAGCTTGAACTGCAGCTGGCCGAGCGTAACGTGGAAATCTCGCTCACTGAGGATGCCAAAGCCTGGCTCGCCGAGAAGGGCTATGACCGCCACTATGGCGCACGGCCGCTTTCGCGCGTCATTCAGGAAAGCATTAAAACACCGCTGGCGGACGAACTGCTGTTTGGCAAACTCACCAAAGGCGGCGAGGTTGTTGTGAAGCTGAAGGACAATAAGCCGGCCTTCGAGATCACACCGCATGCACCACGTGAAAAGCCGGTGAAAAAGGCGAAGAAAAAAGCCCCGACCTCTGGTGTGCCTGCAACCCGCAAGGAAAACAAGCCGCCGGTACCTGTGAAGTAAGGTGCGGTGAGCAAGGTATTTGTTGAGACTGAACGTTTGATACTGCGCGATTGGTGTGATGCCGACCGCGCAGTTTTTGCCTCCATGAACGCAGACCCTGAGGTGATGCGTCATTTCCCGGCAACACAAAGCGCTGAGGAAAGTAATGCCTCTGTCGACCGCTGCCGCGCGCGCATCCGGGACGACGGCTTTGGCTTCTGGGCGGCGGAACTCAAAGAAACCGGGGCTTTCATCGGCTTTATCGGAATCCAGAAAGCGCCGGACTATCTGCCCTGTGCGCCAGCGATTGAAATTGGCTGGCGCCTTCTACCGTTGGTTTGGGGCAGGGACCTTGCGACGGAAGGCGCAAAAGGCGCACTTGCCTACGCGTTCGAGAATCTCGGTGCGAACGAGGTGATCGCCATCACAACGGTTGGCAATGCCGCGTCGCGGCGCGTGATGGAAAAGATCGGCATGAGCCGTGACCTTGCGGGCGACTTTGACCACCCGATGGTGCCCGAACGAAGCCCCATTCGCCCCCATGTGCTGTACCGGATCAGGCGGCCAGCCTAACCGTGTTTGCCAGCCTAACCACGCTTGAACGGGCTGTGGCCCTCGAGATAGTCGATCTCCGCATTAACTTCCCGCCGTTCCTCAGCAAGGAAGCGTGCAACGGCGTTACGGAAGCCCGCGTTCGGTATCCAGTGGGCGCTGAAGGTCTTGGTCGGTGTATACCCACGTGCCAGCTTGTGCGGACCCTGTGCACCCGCTTCCACATGTTTGATGCCATGCGCAATGGCATAATCCATGGCCTGATAGTAGCAGGCCTCGAAATGCAGGTTATCGAACATCTCGCTGCAGCCCCAATAGCGGCCATAGAGTGTATCGGTACCGATGAGATTAAGTGCGCCAGCGATCGTCTCGCCCTCGTGCTGGCAGAGGATCAGCATGATGCGCTCTGCCATACTCTCGCCTATGCGGGAGAAAAACTCCCTGTTCAGATAGGGCGTGCCCCATTTCCGACTGCCGGTATCCATGTAGAAAGCGAAGAAGTGATCCCAGTCGCTTTCCGTGATGTCGGTACCGCTCAAGTGGCGGAAGGTGACGCCCTGTGCCGCGACCCGGGTACGTTCTTTCCTGATCTGCTTGCGCTTGCGAGAGGAAAGGGCGTCTAGGAAATCATCGAATGAGCGGTATCCGTCATTGTGCCAGTGGAACTGCTGGTCTGTCCGGATGAGATAGCCTTCCTCGTCGGCGTTCGCCGCCTCATCCTCGGTCAGGAACGTCACATGCAGGGACGAGACACCAAGCTCGTCGCATACGCTGCGCGCTGCCTGCAAAAGGTTTGCGCGGTACGTGAGATTGCCGGCGGGAACTAGAAGGCGGGACCCGGTGACCGGCGTGAAAGGAACGGCGGACTGCAGCTTGGGGTAATACCGACCCCCGGCGCGCTCATAAGCTGCCGCCCAGGAATGATCGAACACATATTCACCGTAGGAATGGCCTTTGAGGAACAGCGGCATGATGCCGATAGTCTGTTCATCATCCGCTTTCAGGACGATGTGGTAGGGCTGCCAGCCGGTCTCGGCTTTTGTGCAGCCGGACTGTTCAAGCGCTGCAAAAAAACGGTAGTCGAGAAAGGGGTTTTTGTCGCCGGCACATCGCCGCCAGTCGGTTGCCGAAATTCTGGAGATGCTGTCCGCGATCTCTGCCTTTAGCGGTTTTGCTTCAGGCATTGTTGCCACCCTCAGTCTTGCTCTTCCACGACAGCAGGCTTTTCAAAGATGATCGCATCGGCATGCTCGCGCGCGATGGCTTCCATTTTCTTGTCCCGTACAGTCCAGGTCAGGAGCGGTTTGCCCTTGTTGCGCCAGCTTGTGCAAAAGCTGTTTGGCAGCAGGTTTACGTCGCAGGCAATGAAGTCCGGCTTGCATTTCCTGACCCAGAACATAAGGGCGATGCGCGCTTTCATGCTGAGCAGGAATTCACGCCCGATGACAAGTCCGCGGGCATATTTGGGCATATAGTCGCCAAACCACTGCACTACGCGTGGGTCAAATGACATGACCGCAACAGGCCCACCGTAACCTTCAAAGGCATGGCGAACGCCCGCACACACCTTTTGTGGCGACCGGCGGCGTGAGGATTTGATCTCGACAAAGAGCGGACGCTCACGGTCCACAGTATCAAGCACGTCCGGCAGGCTCGGGATCGGTTTTCCGCTGTTGCCGACAGTAAATTCGTCCCGGAGCTGGCGGAAACCCCATGTGGAAACGGCACCGGTGCCATTGGTCATACGGTCGAGAAGCTCGTCATGGAATACGACGACAATATCGTCGACGGTCGTACGAACGTCAATTTCAACGGCATATCCGCCATCAACCGCGGCCTGAACGGCGGCGAGGGTATTTTCCTCGCGTTCGGTTCCAGCTTCAAACAGCCCGCGGTGCGCGATGTCAAATTCTGTCAACCAGGGAAAATGCCGTTGTCCATGAGCCATGCGTTCAGCCTATTTCTACCAGGGCGTCGATTTCGACAGGAACATTGAGCGGCAGGGCATTCGTGCCAACCGCAGAGCGGCTGTGTTTGCCCTTGTCGCCAAAGACGTCGACCATCAGATCGCTTGCGGCGTTGATGACCTGCGGCTGACCGCCGAATCCGTCAACACAGTTGACAAAACCGCCGAGCTTGACCACACGAACCACCTTGTCGAGGTTGCCGCCACAGGCTGCTTTCATCTGGGAGATGAGATTAAGGGCGCAGAGACGGGCAGCCTCGCGGGCTTCGTCCACGCTGACATTGTCGCCAACCTTGCCTTCAAACGCGAGCTTGCCATCCTTCATCGGGATCTGGCCGGAGATGCTGACAAGGTTACCCGTCACCACAAAAGGCACATAGTTGGCGACCGGCGCCACAGGTGTTGGTACTTCAATGCCCAGTTCTGCAAGGCGCTTGTCAATGCTCATCTCGTTACTCCAGCCTGAAAAATACAAATTAACCAAGCCCTTATAGCAAAGCGCCGCCTATAAAAAAAGGGCCTTCGCAGGCCCTTTCGGTTTTGTGACTTATGCGCTTATGCCGACCGAAGGTGGCGCCCGGAGCGTCGGTCCTTGTCCTGGTACATGGCCTGGTCAGCCGCTTCTATCAGTTCGCTCGGGTCTGTTGCACCGTTGAAGGGGTGTACGCCGACTGAGCATTTCACCGGAATACGCTTGCCGGCATAGTGTACCTGGCCCCGGTTTATGCGCTCCTGCAGGGTATGCAGCCGCTCCATCCCCTGTTCGGGGTCACAGCGGTTCAGGATCACGGCAAACTCGTCGCCTGCGATGCGGGCAACAACATCGCTCGGCCGGATGTGTTGCTTGAGGGTCTTGGCGACATAGCGTAGCACGGCATCACCAGCCATATGGCCATGGACGTCGTTGATGTCCTTGAAGCCGTCAAGGTCAAGGAAGCCGAGTACACCTGCTTCCTGATGGCGCGCGGCGGATGCAAGCGCTTGCCCGAGCGAAAGCCGCAAACCACGGCGGTTGGGAATACCTGTGAGTTCATCGGTGACCGAAAGCTGCTCAAGATACGCGATGCGCTCCTGCTGTTCGGACATACGCTGTTCAGCGGCGGCGGCGAAGCTCAACACTTCGGTAATAAGCTGCCAGCCGGTGCTGTCAAACTTCATTTCCGCATTTGCCGCCGTGCGCATCAGCTTGCTCGCAAGTTTGCTCACATACGGGTTGATTGCGGTTTTGTCTTTCAGCTTGCTTTTCTGTTCAATCATAAACGCCTCCGGTCTACGCGGTACGAATATGTTCAAGCAAGACGTGTGCCACTGGTGCTTTTTGATTAAGGTGTTGAAATGTATTGATTTTACGGTTTTTCTGTCTTCTCGGATGAGGCAGTTTTTGCCCCCTCGATCGAACGCCCCTTCATTATTGCCGACTTGCCGAAACGGCCCTTGAGGCTGTCCATGGCTTTTTCTGCCGTGTTGCGTTTCGTGCGCGCGGGCTCAACAAGATCCGGCTGGTCAGCTTCGCTCAGGGGGCGGAAGTGGCTGAGACCAATGCCGATCAGGCGGTAGGGCGTGCCGTCTGCGAGCGGCCTCAATAGTTGTTGGCCGATTTCAAAAATTGTGCCCGCGAGTTGGGTTGGCGTATCGGTGGTGCGCGACCGGGTGATGGTCCGGTGCATGCTGGTCTTCAGTTTCAGGGTGACAGTGAGCCCGGCCAGATTTTTCGCCTTCAGGTCCGCCGAAACGTTTTCCGAGAGGCGCCAGAGTTTGGCCTCAAGTTCGTCATAGGTCACGAGGTCGCGGTCGAGTGTTCGTTCGCTCGAAACACTTTTCACCGCCTGTTCGGCATTGACCTTCCGGGTGTCGAGCCCGCGTGCCAAGCGGTAGAGCCTGAGGCCGGTCTCGCCGTAGCGGCGGACAAGGCTGGCTTCGTCCATTGCCTGAAGCTGGCGGATTTCGCTCAGGCCGTCCCGCGCGAGGGCCTGCGCCGATTTTGCCCCGATGCCGTAAATGCGACTGATCGGCAGCGGAGCGAGGACGTCAAGTTTGTCGCTGTCGCCGATCACGGTAAAGCCGCGTGGCTTGTTCATGTCGGACGCGAGCTTGGCGAGGAATTTGTTTGGCGCAAGGCCGATGGAGATCGAGATACCGACCTCTCTCTCCACTTTTGCGGCGAAGCGGGCCAGTTGCACGGCGGCGGGTGCCTTGTGCAGCCGGTCGGTGCCTGAGAGGTCAAGAAATGCCTCGTCAATCGAGAGCGGTTCGACAAGGGGCGTAAGCGCCCGCATCATGGCGCGAATCTGGTGACCGACTTCCCGGTAAAGGGTCATGTTTGGCGGGATGATGACCGCGTCGGGGCAGAGCTTTTTCGCCTTGTACATCGGCATGGCGGAGCGCACTCCATTCATCCGGGCGATATAACAGCAGGTGGAGACCACGCTACGGTTGCTCTCCCCGCCGATGATGAGCGGTTTTGACGCCAGCTCCGGATTGTCCCGCTTCTCGATAGAGGCATAGAAGGCGTCGCAGTCGATGTGGGCAATGCTCAGGGAAAGCAGTTCCGGGTGGCTTACGGTGCGCGGCCGCCCACATTCGGGGCAGGGGCCCCTGTGGTGGAAGACATGAAAGCAGGTCCGGCACAATATGGGGGCGCCCTCATCCTCTGCCTTTGCATCCGTCATTGCGGTTTCACCAGCAAATCCTGCAGGTGGGCCGTCAGGCTTGGCCAGTCGTCGATGCGGACATGGGCATGTTCCGCCTTGTCGATCATGGCAGCAAGGCGGGGGTCGGCAACAAAATGTACACGGTGGATATCCGGTGCATGCCGCGCGACCGACGTGTGCTGAGGCGGCAGATCGTCAACAAAGACGATGGGAGCGGCATGCCGGGCCGCGATTGCAGCGACTGCTGGCCCCTTTTCGCCCGCGTTGGAGACGACCGGGACCTCCACGCCCTGTGCCCTGAGGCTTTCGGCGCGGGCTGCGCGGCACCGGGCAGGGATGTTGCTGAGGATGGCAATTTCATAGTCTGTAGCAAGCGTCTGCAGCGCCTCAGGTACGCCGGGCACCAGCGGCACATCGTGTGTGCAGCTATCAAAAAAGCCCGCAATCAACTGTTTGACTTCATCGGGTCTGGCGACGGTCGCCGTCTCGCGCGAATAGATATTGCCGCTCAGTTGAAAGCTTGTGAGGCGCAGTTCATAGCCGACAGTGGAAAGATGCGTTTCTAGCCGTTCGACGAATCTGAGCAGGACTTCATCCGCGTCCAGCAGCAGGAGCGGGCGCGACGGGTCGATGGCGTGGTGAAAGCTCTCAAGGTCGGTCATGGCTACCAGTCCTGCCCTTCACCGCCACCAAGGGCGCGCCACGCCAGCGCGATGTGTTCCGGTTTTTCCCCTGAAGCTCCGGCAAAGGCCAATACATCCGGCTCATGCCCCATCAGGAATTCGAGAAGCGAGGCGAGAAATTCCCTGTCCTCGATGCGGGCGCGGATATCCTCTACGCCGGTTCCCGAGAGTGCAAGGAAACGATCCCTCAAGGCATCTTCCGAAAAGATGAAAGCGGCAGCCTGTAGTGCAATTGCCTGGGCGCTGTCGGGGGTCATTATAAATTTTTCCTACTCTTGACGGAACTGCGAGTGAATCAGGTCCGTTATTTTCCCATGTTGCGCTCGTGAGGAAAATGGCTTTTTTGTCACAATGAAGTGGGCTCGTCCTTTATTTCCATTTAAATACCTTGACGGTCTTGTTTTTTTGTCAAAATCACGCCTATTATTTGGCGTTGGAAATACAACAGGCGCCCAAATAACGGGCTAGGGGAAGCGTATGGGTAAGAAGATCCTGATCGTCGAAGACAACGAACTCAACATGAAGTTGTTTTGCGACCTTTTGGAAGCTCATGATTATGAGACTATCCAGACACGTGACGGTATGGCGGCGCTTGATCTGGCACGTGAACACAATCCGGATCTCATCCTGATGGATATTCAACTGCCGGAGGTGTCGGGCCTTGAGGTCACAAAATGGCTGAAGGAAGACGAAGACCTGCGGAAGATTCCCGTGGTCGCTGTGACGGCGTTCGCCATGAAGGGCGACGAAGAGAAAATCAGGGAAGGTGGCTGCGAGGCATATATCGCAAAGCCCATTTCGGTTGGACACTTCCTGGAAACAGTCAAACAGTTCGTAGGTTAGAAGTCTAATGACGGCGCGCGTGCTGGTAGTTGATGACGTTCCCCCGAACGTCAAACTGCTTGAAGCCAAGCTCACAAGCGAATATTTCGATGTGCTTACCGCTTTTAGCGGGCCTGAAGCCTTGGACGTTATCAGCCGCGAACACCCCGATATAATCCTGCTTGATGTGATGATGCCCGGTATGGACGGGTTTGAGGTTTGCCGCCGTATCAAGGCCGACCCGACCACCGCCCATATTCCTGTTGTCATGGTCACGGCACTAGACCAGCCTTCGGACCGTGTTGCCGGCCTTGAGGCGGGTGCAGACGATTTCCTCACCAAGCCTGTGCAGGACCTCGCGCTTTTTGCGCGGGTGCGTTCGCTCGTGCGGCTCAAGGTGATGATGGACGAACTCCGCAACCGCGAGGCAACAGGCGCGAGCCTTGGCTGGGAGAGCGACGAGGACGTGCCCTATGAGCTCGACGTGCCGACAGACGGCTCCATCCTGATCGTGGATGAGCAGGAGCGCGTGATGGAGCGGATCGCCCGCGCGCTTGAAGGTGTGGGGGAACTGACGTTTCTCAACGGCGGCGAGGACGCAGCCGACCGGGCCCGCGAAAAGAATTTCGACCTGATTATCGTGTCGCTCACCATGCGCAACACTGACGGCCTTCGGGTCTGCTCCAAGCTGCGCTCGTTTGAAGAGACACGCCATGTGCCCATCCTGGTGATGGTGGATGATGGCAACACCAAACTTCTTGTTCGTGCGCTCGAGATGGGCGTGAACGACTATGTGGTCCGCCCCGTGGACCGGATGGAGTTCCTTGCGCGGGTCAAGACCCAGCTCAAGCGCAAGCGGTATGCCGATAAGCTTTGGGAAAACTTCCATCTTTCCATGCAGCTCGCGACAACCGACGCTGTGACCGGCCTTTACAACAGGCACTATCTCACAAGCCACCTCGAGACACGGATGCAGGCTGCGCAAAGCTCCGGCAAGCCGCTCTCGGTGCTGATGATGGATATTGACCACTTCAAGCGGGTCAATGACACCTATGGCCACGCAGTAGGCGACCTTGTGCTCAAGGAATTCGCCAACCGTATTGCCAAAAATATCCGCGGTGTTGACCTGGCGGCGCGCTATGGCGGTGAGGAATTTGTCGTCATGATGCCGGAGACGCCAACGGACTGGGCTTTCATGATCGGGGACCGCCTGCGTCAGGAGGTCAGCGAGAATTCGTTTGAAGTGGGCGCGCCGGACGGCCCCATCAATGTGACGGTGTCGATCGGAGTGGCGACGAGCCGCGACAAGACCACACCTGCCCAGTTGCTGGATGCAGCCGACAAGGCCCTCTACAGCGCGAAATCAAGCGGCCGTAACCGCGTGGTTATCTCGGGCCGCGAAGAACAGCCTGCCAGCTAATACAGCCTGTATTATTGCCCATTGCCTCAGCCTGTCTCGCGACCGGAGGCGGTCGCATTCGAGTTTTTGGAGGTAGAGTGATTCTGCCGGAAGCAGGGCAATAAAAAAACGCCGCAGCCTGATTAGGCGCGGCGTTTTTAATCAGTCTCGAAAACCAAGATTACTTAATCTTAGCTTCCTTGAATTCTACGTGCTTGCGAACAACCGGGTCGTATTTGCGAAGGACCATTTTCTCGGTCATCGTACGCGGATTCTTCTTGGTCACGTAGAAGTAGCCGGTATCCGCAGTGCTAACCAGCTTGATCTTAATGCTGGACGGCTTAGCCATCTTATCAACTCCAAGAAAACAGTGTTGCCGGTCGCCTCATGCAACCGGGTCAGTGGGCGCAAAATACTGATCGCCCCCCATAAGTCAAGCGCTCATTGGCATATGGGGGAATATTTTTACGGCTGTATGAAAAACTGTCTGAAAATGATAACGCTCAGGTAACCATTTCTGTGCCAAAACGGATAGTCCCGAGAAGAACAAGAGGCAAATGATGTCGACACTCGATAACGAGCTTGTTGAAGAGCTGCGTACCGAAGCCATTGATACCGTAGAAGACCGGCTGCATAGCCTTAATGAGGCTGTCGTGGACTTCCTGGATGGTCGTGTGGCGAGCGAACACGCCCTGGCGACCATTCGGCTGGAGGCACACTCCCTCAAAACGGTTGCCGCAAGCTTCGAGATGAAAGCGCTCAAGGTAATGTGCCACCGTTTTGAGGATTATTTCTTCAATATGACCGCGCTGACGCCCGAATCATGCCGGGACATCCAGTTTTTTGTGGACCGTATGGCGGAATGCCTTGAAGCCTTTGTAAATGGCCGCGAGATCGATATCTCTGCGATGATGCGCAAGCTGCCGAACAAGGGTGGCTTCAATGTGGGTGATGTCACGGTCACCGACATTGAGGTGATGCTGGTGATGGAGCCGGGGATCGCGACCAAGATTGTCACGCGCGAGCTGCTGGAATGCGGCTACCGCATGATCAACGTTGCCTCGACTATGGATGCCATACAGCTCATTCCTTCCATGAAGCCCGATGCGGTTATCGTCTCGCGGGTCATGCCGGAACTGACGGGAATCGACCTCGCCTGTGCGCTCAAGGCGATGCCGACGACCCGGCATATCCCGGTTGCCCTTATTGCGACCGACCAGAAAGAGAAGTTCAAGGATCTTCCTGAAAGTGTGCCGGTGCTGCGGAAGGGCGCAAACTTCGCTGATGACGTGGCTGACGTCTTTGTGAAGCTCGGAATTCTGTAGGGCCTGCGACAGGCGCTGTCAGCCCGCGCGAACGATCTGTTCGGGAGGGTCGGCAAAAATAACATAAAATTAAAGTAAAATTGCATTTGCCGAAAAAATGAGCGACACTCCGGCTTGGATGTGGGGCTTTAAGCCAACGAGGGAAGTGTAATGAAATCGAAAGTAATCATGATTGCTGGTCTTGCTGTTGCGACTGCCATGGGCGGTGCTGCAGTTGCCGGTGATAGCAAGGTAGGCGCCGAGTGTTTCGCGCCGATGTCTGCTTACAGTGAAGGTATGCCAGCGGTTCAGGGCTATGATGGCCTGACGCCTGAAAAGCGCATTGTTGAGACCACGATGGTTTTCCGCAAGGCATTGGCGGCGGCTGAAGAAGCGCAGGCATGTTATGAAGACGCAATCGCGCTGACAGACGACAGCGAGGAACTCGCTGCACTGCAGGCAGGTGCCGAAAAAAGCAACAGCATCTTCGCGCAGGTACAGACCGACTTTGGTGCCAAGCTTGACGAAATGTCTGGCGACGTGCTGACGGACATGGCCCCGGCTGCTGGTCCGGAAACCCAGGCTGCTGCTGAAGAGCAGTCCGTGGCGGGCATGGAACTGCTGTTCGACAGCTATATGGCGCTTGAGCGTTCGCAAGAAGTGAACAAGCGATTTGCCCAGGCCGTTCGCAAGCCTGAATAAATACAGCTCAACGAATACACATTATTGGCCCGGCACGATCCTCGTGTCGGGCCAATCTATTTGAGGGCCAATCTATTTGAGGGGAGGGGTCTCCGTCCCGGAGGGTGAGGTCTCGTCCTCAAGCAGCGCCGGGTCGCTCATATGGTTCTCATTTGGCTTGAAGCGCAGAACCACGGTCGGCAGGATGCTGATCTCAAGCTCGAGGTCGGTAAAGTGAAAGCGGTTGAACTTGAGCTTTTTGCGGGTGCTTGCGGCCCGGAAAAGCGAACTGAGAATTGTATTGATCAGTTTCTTCTCGCGGGTTTCCTCGAGAAGGGCGATCTGTTCTTCCTCGTCAATCAAATCCCGCAGGCGCAAGTGCGGTACAATTTTCGGCGAGAGCCCAAGCCCGACTTCAATTTCGGTTACGTCGTAGCCTGCACGCTCAATATAGGGCATGGCTTCGTTAAATCGCTGCGCTGTTTTGGTGAGTGTGTCACCGCTGAAGTCCTTGATGCCGCCAACCGCGGCACTATAGGCTTCGGAGGCGCTTTCACCCCAGCGGTGGTCTTTCCTGCGGCCAAGCACAGCCTGGCGCATTTCCTCAAGCACTTCCGGTAGCCGCTTTTTCATCATGTCCCTCGCTCCCTCTTATATGGTTAACATATGAGCGCGGTGAGGCACATACAAGCGCTAGCGGATGATGTCGACCCGGTCGGGTTCCTTGATGCGGTACAGCATGGCAGGGCGGTGTGCGCCAGCGGCAAATTTCTTGCCGGTCTCGGCGATGAGATCAAGCGACAGAATCCACTTGCGGAAGTTGCGCTTGTCCAAGGTCTTGCCCGTCGCCTGTTCGTAAACGATCTGAAGCTGCGACAGGGTAAATTCCTCATTCATGAACTGCAGGCCGATGGTGGAATATTCCATCTTTGCGGCCAGGCGTTCGCGCGCCACCCGGATGATCTCGGAATGGTCAAAAGCGAGCTCGGGCAGTTCACTGATCGGGAACCAGGCGACCTCGGCAGCGTCTGTGCCGGCTGCCGGCTCAAGATGTTCCGACGGTGTCAGGGTGAAATAGGCGACACTGATGACACGTTCCCGCGGGTCACGACCGATCTTGCCGAAAGTATAGAGCTGCTCAAGGTAGACATCATCAAGGCCAGCTTCTTCAAGAAGCTCCCGTTTTGCGCATTCGTCCAGGCTTTCATCCATGCGGACAAAACCACCGGGCAACGCCCATGATCCCTTGAACGGATCGCCACCCCGCTTGATCAGAAGGACCTGTAAGGTGTTGTCGCGCACGGAAAAAATGACAATGTCCGTAGTCACGGCAGGGTGCGGGTATTGATATGTGTAATTCATATCTGGATCGTGCTTTTCTTAAGTTTATTAATGGACCCTCGCTGCCATGCAGCTTGTGGCCATGTCTTCAAAGTCTCCACGTTGGAATTACTAGCAGACTTTTTTTTGCAATGTCCAACTTTGTTTACTGTTTACTCCCGGTGGAAGCTTCGTTTTTGGTCTATGCTGTAACTTGGACACTATAGTGTATAATTTATTTAAAGTTGTATGTAGCCACATCATGGCTATGATACCAGCCCGATCAGGGTGCGGGAATAGCGCGTTAAACCAAAGTTTACATCATTTTTTGCGTTTTCTCACCAAGGTTCAGGAATTCCATGTTAACAGCCTTGACCCCGGCCTAAATTTGGGTTGGTATCGGCGGGAACTTTTATTCAGCATTTTATGAGGGGAAAGGGTATTATGCCGCTCGCACAGCTTGAAAATATTATGCGCCTGTTTCGCGGCTCCGAGCTCGATGAAGCTGGCCGCAAGGAGCTTGTTCGTGAAGCGCTTGTAATGGCACTGTCGCGCGCGACCATCGCGGACACCAATATTGCACATATTGAAGTGAAAACCGTTCAGCGTATCATCAAGGAACGCACCGGTGAGGAAGTGAGCGAGAAAGACATTCGTGTCGCAGCTCTCTCTGACCTCTACAAGGAAGCGACGCTTGAGAAGTATCTCGCCAAAGTTCGCGGCAAGCTCGGTACTGAAGAGTGCAAGATGATCGTAGGCGCGCTCGCTGAAGTCATCAAGATCGACGAGAAAGTCAGCCCGTTTGAAGTTGAATTCTTCAACAGCGTTGCTGGCGCTCTCGGCATGTCGCACGCTGATTGCGCAGGCCTGATCGAATAATCCTGGCGGATTACCGGATACGGAAAAGGCGGGGTCTTCCCCGCCTTTTTTGTTGCCTTATTCCGCCAGTGGTTCGTCCGGCGAATAGATGACATATATCTTCATATAGCCGTCCGAATCCCAAACGCCGCTCCAGTCCCTGCCGATGGTGACAGCATCTCCCGCCTTGATTTCGGTGACGGTTCCGTCAGTGGAGGTGAGGGTTACGCCCCCTTCGACAAAATACATGAACTCATCCACGCCGTAGCGGTCGATGGTGAAGCGCGATGGGCCTGACTTATACATGCCGGTGTCGAACTTCTTGTCTACCGACAGGAAATTCTCAAGGTCTTCGGTGGTATATTCACCGCGTTCGCTTTCGTGCTTTTGCACAAGCGCCTTATGGTCGGTGAAGAATTTGCCGGCGATCTGCTCTTTCGAGATTTTTTTCGGATGGCTGTGGTCGGTCTTGCCCGCCATGTCCGCGGCTGCGGGCAGGGTGAACAAGGCTGCAGTGACAAGTGCAACTTGGACGAATTTCATGTCTGGCTCCCCATGCTGTGCCTTTGCGGCACCTGATAGAAAGCCAGCCTATCACAGTCATACCATGAATGTGATCACATTTTTGTGGTGACCTCAGACATCCCTAGTGAATTGTCAGCAGCGCCTTGGCCTGCCTGTAATCGCTGGGTTTGATCAGCTCCACTGAGGCCACTCGCACGCTGTGCAGCTTGCCATCAAGGTTGGCTTCCCAGAAATCGAGGAACTTCCGCAAGATCGGATACTTGGGCGCAAGGTCCAGTTCCTGCCAGATATATTCCTGCAGCAAGGTTTTGAAGTCAGGCCGATAATAATAGATATGTGCGGTCGTCAGCCGATAGTCCCGCATTTGCTTTTCGAAGTCGTCCACGTCACGTCTCCCTTACAATTGCCCCGGCCATCCAAGTATGGCGGCAAAAAGGTTGACGCAAAATTAACAGCTCCGCACGAGTTACTCGGTCCTGGCGATCACATCTTTGGCAATGATAAGCTGCTGGATCTGGCTGGTGCCTTCATAAATGCGGAAGAGGCGGGCGTCGCGGTAAAGCTGCTCGATACCGTAATCGGCGATATAACCGGCGCCGCCATAAATTTGCACCGCGCGGTCGGCCACCCGCCCCACCATCTCTGACGCGAACAGTTTGGCGCAGGAGGCCTTGCGTTTGGTGTCCTCACCGGCATCGCGCGCTTTGGCGGCGTCGCGGATCATGCATTCGGCGGCATAAATCTCGGTCTGGCTATCGGCGATCATGGCCTGGATAAGCTGGAAGTCGGCAATGGCGCCACCAAACTGGTTGCGGTCCTTGGCGTAGCGCACAGTGTCTCGCAGGATGCGTTTGGCGAGGCCTGTACACACCGCGGAGATATGGAGGCGGCCTTTATCGAGCACCTTCATCGCGGTCTTGAAGCCCATATTCTCCCGACCGCCGATGATGTTTGCGGCTGGTACGCGGCAGTCTTCAAAGATCACGTCAGCCACGGGCGCGCCTTGCTGACCCATCTTCTTCTCAGGTTTGCCAACACGAAGGCCCAGCGTGCCAGCTTCAACAAGGAAGGCGGAGACGCCGCGGGCGTCTTTGCTGTCCGCGTCCGTACGGGCCATGACGGTGAAAAGCCCGGCATAGGGCGCGTTGGTGATGAAACGTTTGGTGCCGTTCAGGATGAAATGGTCGCCATCCCGCCGCGCACTAGTGCGCAAGGACCCAGCGTCTGAACCCGCTTCGGGTTCGGTCAGGCAGAAAGAGCCGATCAGCTCTCCACTCGCCAGCTTCGGCAGGTACTTCTCTTTCTGCTCAGGTGTGCCATCCAGCACAATGGCCTGTGAGCCAATGCCCACATTGGTGCCGAAGATGGAGCGGAAGGCAGGAGCCGCCTCACCAATGATGAAGGCGACCTCGATTTCCTCCTGCATATTCAGCCCAAGGCCGTCATAATCTTCCGGGATCGACAGGGCAAAAAGCCCAAGTTCGCGGATCTCGGCAAGGATATCGTCAGGGATGCGGTCATTTTCTGCGACAACGCGCTCATTGGGGATCAGGCGTTCATGGACGAACCTTTCAAGGGTGGTACACAGTTGGTCCAATACGTCTTTTTCTAGTGCCATGATCTTCTTCCTTCCCGGTTCAAGGCTATATTTAATGCAAACGATTAGCGAGGCAAGGCAGAAGCAACAGAGAAAAAATGGCGGTAGGGCTGGCCTTTGTCGCGTGATGATTTAGCTTAAAGCGCAAGGGTTTATGTCACGGTTTTCAGGGAGGAAAATATGCAGCAGGCATTCATTTGTGATGGTCTCCGGACCCCGGTCGGGCGTTATGGCGGTGGCCTCTCGGGCGTACGCACCGACGACCTTGCCGCGCATCCGATCAAGGCGCTGATGGAGCGCCATGCAGGCGTTGACTGGGCTGCGGTGGATGACCTCTTTTACGGCTGTGCCAACCAGGCAGGCGAAGACAATCGCAATGTGGGCCGTATGGCCGCGCTGCTCGCGGGTCTGCCAGTCGATGTGCCGGCGGTGACGGTGAACCGCCTGTGTGGCTCTGGCCTTGACGCGCTGGCGCAAGGGGCGCGGGCGATCAAGGCTGGTGAGGCGGATTTTGTCATTGCGGGTGGTGTGGAAAGCATGTCCCGAGCGCCATTTGTGATGCCCAAGGCAACGAGTGCTTTTTCCCGTCAGGCTGAGATATACGACACCACCATCGGCTGGCGTTTTGTGAACAAGGCGCTGAATGCCGCATATGGGACCGACAGCATGCCGGAAACGGCGGAGAATCTGGTTGAGGACCTGAGCATCAGCCGTGAGGATCAGGACGCTTTTGCTTTCCGCTCACAAGCCCGCGCAGAAGCTGCACAAAAGTCAGGTCGGTTTGAACGTGAAATCGCGCCCGTCAGCATTCCGCAGCGCAAGGGCGATCCAATCATTGTAGTGGCAGATGAACACCCGCGCCACGGCACGACCATGGAAGCGCTGGCCGCGCTCAAGGCACCGTTCCGTGCGAGAGGTACGGTGACGGCAGGTAATGCGTCCGGCACCAATGACGGCGCGGCGGCACTTCTGGTTGCCAGCGAAGCGGGCATGAAGAAGCACGGCCTGACGCCGATGGCACGCATTGTAGGTGCCGTTTGCGCCGGTGTACCGCCACGCACTATGGGCTTTGGCCCAGTGCCCGCCTCGCAGAAGCTGCTGGACCGGCTTGGGCTTACGATCGACGACATGGATGTGATTGAACTGAATGAAGCGTTTGCGGCGCAGGCGCTGGCTTGCACACGTGGTCTTGGTATCGCCGATGATGCCGAACACCTGAACCCGAACGGCGGCGCGATTGCACTTGGTCACCCGCTCGGCATGTCGGGCGCGCGGCTTGCGCTTACACTCGCGCACGAGCTCAAGGCACGCGGTGGGCGCTACGGCCTTGCCACCATGTGCATTGGCGTGGGGCAGGGCATCGCCATGGTGATTGAACGCGTCTGAGCTTTTTGGGCTGCGCGGGGTGGTCAACGGCCGCCCGCGCTCTAGTCTCTCAATCAATACATATGTCTGGCGCGCGTCGCCGCGCCGAACTTCATGAGGGGAAGTCATGAGCACTGTATCCACGGAAATTCGCGACGGGATCGCGATCATCACGGTTGATAACCCACCGGTCAACGCGCTGTCGCACAGCGTGCGCGAAGGCCTGTCGAACCAGATGAAAGAACTGTCATCTAACGCTGACGTCAGCGCGATTGTGATCGCCTGTGCGGGCCGCACGTTCATTGCAGGCGCAGACATTCGCGAATTTGGCCGCCCACCGCAGCCACCGCACCTGACCGAAGTGGTGCTTGATATCGAAGCGATGGAAAAGCCTGTTGTGGCCGCTATCCACGGCACGGCCCTTGGTGGCGGGCTAGAGGTCGCGCTGTCGTGCCATTACCGCGTCGCGCTTTCATCCGCCAAGATCGGCCTGCCGGAAGTGAAATTGGGTATTCTGCCGGGCGCGGGCGGCACGCAGCGCCTGCCGCGTATCGCAGGGCCTGCCAACGCGCTTGATGCGATTGTGAGCGGACGGCACATCAGTGCCAAGGAAGCCAAAGGCTGGGGCGTGCTGGATGAGCTGGTGGAAGATAACCTGCTGGACGCTGCCATCGCCTTCGCCAAGGCTGCGGTTGACATGGGCCCGCGTCGCACCGGCGAGATGATAATTGACGGCACAAAGTTCGGGCCGGAGTTTTTCGACGGTTTCCGCAAATCCGTTGCCAAACAAACGCGTGGCTATTTCGCGCCGGAGCGCTGCATCCAGTGTGTGGAAGCTGCCGTGAACCTGCCGTTTGACGAGGGCATGAAGCGCGAGCGTGAGCTGTTCCAGGAATGTTTCACCAACCCGCAGGCCAAGGCGCTGCAGCATATGTTCTTTGCCGAGCGTCAGGTCAGCCGTATTCCGGGCATCGACAAGGATACGCCGCGCCGCGCTATCAAGCGGGTGGGCATCATCGGTGCCGGTACCATGGGCGGCGGTATTGCGATGAACTTCGCCAATGTGGGCATCCCGGTGACCATTCTTGAGGTGGAACAGGCAGCGCTTGACCGTGGCCTTGGCGTAGTGCGCAAGAACTATGAACGTTCCGCGGCCAAAGGCAAACTTACGGCAGAGCAGGTGGAAGGCCTGATGGGCCAGTTCACTGGCACGCTGTCCTATGATGACCTCAGCGACTGCGACCTCATTATCGAGGCCGTGTTCGAAACCATGGACATCAAGAAGAAGGTATTCACCGAGCTTGACCGCGTGGCGAAGCCCGGCGCGATCCTCGCCAGCAACACGTCATACCTTGATGTGAATGAGATTGCTGCCTGCACCAAGAGGCCGGAGGATGTTCTGGGCCTGCACTTCTTCTCCCCCGCCAATGTGATGCGCCTGCTGGAGATTGTGCGCGCCGATAAAACCTCGCCTGACGTGCTGGCTACCTGTGTTGATCTCGCCAAAGCCATCCGCAAGGTCGGTGTGGTTGCGGGTGTGTGTCACGGCTTTATTGGTAACCGCATGCTGTCACCTTATGGCCGCGAGGCTGCGCTTTCTGTAATCGAGGGCGCTAAGCCTGAGGAAGTGGACGCGGCTCTCTTTAATTTCGGCATGCCGATGGGGCCGATGACCATGTCTGACATGGCGGGTCTTGATATCGGCTACCTGAACCGTCAGGGGTTGGGGCGCGAGAATTATGAGACCAAAGCCTATGACTGGATGGACCGGCTTGTCGAGGCGGGTCGCAAGGGCCTGAAGGTAGGCGCGGGTGTCTATGCCTATGATGAAGGCAGCCGCACGCCGAAGCCCGACCCTGAAGTGATGAAAATCATCGAGGAAGAAAGCGCCAAGGCAGGCATTGAGCGCAAGCCGCTGTCGGCTGAGGCGATTGTTGAACGCTGCATGATGGCGCTCATCAACGAAGGTGCCAAAATCCTCGGGGAAGGCATCGCCTACCGCGCGAGCGACATCGATGTGGTTTACGTGAACGGCTATGGCTATCCGCCGTACCGGGGTGGCCCGATGCACTATGCCGACCACCTTGGCCTCAAGAATGTTTATGCGAAGATTTGTGAATATGCCGACACCGTCGGCGATCGCTGGTGGAAACCTGCGCCGCTTCTGAAGGAACTGGCGGAAGCAGGCAAAAGCTTCGCTGATTATGACCGTGAAAACGCAGGATAGGATTTGACATGAGTGATTATCTGAACGGACTTTTCAGCCTGAAGGGCCAGGTTGCCCTGGTGGCAGGCGCATCCTCCGGTATCGGTGCCGAGTTTGCGCGTGCGCTGTCGAAGGCTGGTGCCGATGTGGTGCTGGGCGCGCGCCGCACCGACCGCATTGAGGCGCTTTCGGTCGAGATCGCGAACGAGACCGGCGGCCGCACGCTTGCGGTCGAGCTGGACGTGACGAACCGCGACAGTGTCGAGAAAGCCTTTGCCAAGGCCAAGGAGATGCTCGGCGTGCCCACGATCGTCTGCAACAACGCCGGTATCGCGCGGCCAAACTGGGCGCTTGAGGACACGGAGGAAGACTGGGATGCCACCATGAACACAAACCTGAAGGGTATGTGGCGCGTGGGGCAGGTAGCCGCCAAGATGATGCTGGAGAACGGCAAGGGCGGTTCGATCATCAATACAGCCTCCATCCTTGGCCTCGGTGTTGGCCCGCAGCAGCTGACCTATGCCACCAGCAAGGCAGGCGTGGTGCAAATGACCCGCGCCATGGCAATCGAGTGGCAGCGCTGGGGCATTCGTGTAAACGCGATCTGCCCGGGCTATTTCCGTACCGAGATCAACGACACCTTCCTTGATAGCGAACTGGGTCAGCGCATGCTGGTGCAAAGCCCGGCCAAGCGCGCAGGAAACCTTCAGGAGCTGGTGCCCGCCATGCTGATGCTCGCGAGCCCGGCCTCCAGCTTCACCACCGGTGTCGCCCTGCCGGTGGACGGTGCACACTCGGTGCGCCTCGCGTAAGCAAGGCACAAACCTATGGGAAAAGGCGACGGGGTTTCCGTCGCCTTTTTTGTTTGTGCGCCAAATGAAAACGGGGGCCAAAAGGCCCCCGTTCCGCATGTCTATAGTCGCGTGACTTAGAAGTCTGCGCGGAAGGCGATGCCGAGTACACGTGGCTCGTTCACAAAACCGGTGAGGTTGTTGAAGTCGATCACGCCTTTCACGTTTTCTTCGTCCGTCAGGTTGCGGCCGAAGAAAGCGAGTTCGTAGCGGTTGTCGTCCCAGCGGTAACCAACACGCAGGCCAAGCTCGTAGGTGCCGTCGGTGTAGAATTCTTCGGTGCTGTAGAGCAGCAGGTTTGTGTCGCCCTGGTAAGCCCAGTCAGCAAAGATGAAGAATTCGTCGCCGTCGCCCGAAGGCTGCACATATTCAGCCGTAGCGTTGAAGGTCCAGTCCGGAGCCTGCGGCAGCGGGTTGCCGTGGATGCGCGCACGACCCTGGTTGTCCAGCGGGTCGGTCGGCGTACACATGCCCGTGCCACACACCGGTACACGAACCGAACGGTCGTAGATCTTGGTGTGGGCGTAGGAAGCACCAGCGGTTACCGTCAGTTTCTCGGTCACGAGGAACTCAAGATCGGTCTCGAAGCCGTAAGCCTTCACCTCGTTGAGGTTCAGGAGACGCACGTTGTTGGTGCCGCCACCAACGGCGGTCACCTGAAGGTCATCCATCTCATAGTAGAAGATGGCGCCGTTCCAGCGCATGCGGCCTTCAACGAGGTCAGCCTTGAAACCAGCCTCATAGGAGGTGATGGTCTCTTCGGTTGCCGTGGTCGGTACGCCGAAGAAGGCGACGTCGCGGCCCTGAATGGTCGGGGCGCGGAAGCCGGTGGCGACACGGGCATAGACCGAAAGGTCGTCGTTGACGATATGGTTCAGCGCGATATCCCAGCTGAAGTTGTCGCCGTCGAGCTCAACGGTAGGCAGAGCTGCGCCGAACGCGCCGGAGTAGGCGTCAGCGGTTTTTTCATCGTCCGTATAGCGGCCACCAACGGTCAGCGTGGTGCTTTCCGTCAGGTCATAGCTTGCCTGGCCGAACAGCGCCCAGGTCTGGTTCTGGTGGCGAACGGTGGAGTCCGGCACGAAGAACGGACGGGTACGGATGGTGAAATCGCTATCGAAGTAGAAGAAACCGAACTGGTAGAACAGCTTGTCGGTGCCCTGACCGGAGATGCGAAGTTCCTGCGTATACTGGTCAAGATTGTCGATGCAGTCTTCCGTGGTGCTCTGGAACGGAACAACGCCCGGCCCCGTGCCATTGCCGCCATCGATGTCGCCGATGCCGCAGCCTTCGGTGGTCTCATAGGCGCTGACGGACGTAAGCGTCATGCTGTCGCTCAGGTCCCAGACCAGTTTCGCGGACGTGCCCCAGCTGTTGTAGCTCTGGGTGTTGTGGTGGCTGTCACCGTGGTAAACCGTGTCACGGTCAAAGTTGTCATTGAGGTCGTTGGAGCCGGCATCAAAAATGTTGGCGCGGAAGATTTCTGACGTACCGTCGAGCGAGCGGTAGTGGAAGTTCAGGAGCGCGTCAAAGTTTTCGGTCGGTTCAACAAGAACCTGGGCACGCATGGCTGCTTCAACGAAGCCGCCCATCGTGTCGTCTTCACCGGTGTAGCCGTTGTCGATCCAGTCGTTGCGGCGTGTGTACAGGCCGGAGATACGGGCCGAAACCATCTCGCTCAGGCCACCGCCGTAAGCAGCTTCAAGCGAAGCGGTGCCATAGGTGCCGTAGCTTGCGCTTACATAACCTTCTGCGTCCTGCGTCGGCTTGCGGGTGTCGAATTTCACGATACCGGCAGGCGTGTTGCGACCGAAGAGCGTGCCTTGCGGACCACGAAGAACCTCAACGCGTTCGATATCGAAAAGCGGGAAGCTCTTGAGTATCACGTTCTCAAGCACAACTTCGTCCACGACGATGGAAACCGGCTGGGATGCAGCAAGGTCGAAGTCGGTGTTGCCGAGGCCGCGGATGTAGAAGCGCGGCGCTACACGACCGTTGGACGATTCAGCGTTCAGGCCCGGTACACGGCTCGAGAGCAGGCGGATGTCTTCACCACCGGCTGCGAAGTCTTTGATCTTCTCACCACCGAGCGCGGATACGGAAATTGGAACGTCCTGCAGGCTTTGTTCACGCTTCTGGGCGGTTACAACGATTTCTTCGAGGGCGAAGTCGTTGTCAGCGCTCTGAGCGTGGGCACCGGCAGTCAGTGCGATCATGGAACAGCCTGCAACAAGGCGCGCGCTGTTCGTAAACCAAGTTTTTTTCATGGTGTCTTTCCTCATACGAAGTTCGCAGCTTCGGTCGTCTGAATTATACGGTGGGTAACCCGGGGTCGGCCGATTTAGTGTGGCGGACCATTAGGGAAGATGCCCGGGACTTTAGTTTGCACAGATGCCACTCTTTTGCGACGCAATTCCGTAATATTCAGAAGCATATAGGGAAGCGAGACACATAAGTGTTGCACTTTGGCAACCTGTGCATGATGGGACGAACCATCACCGTGTTGGACTGCTGCGTTTCCTCTCACAATATTATGTTCAGCGGGCTTCGGCATGGGCTCTTGTGGCCTTGTAACGCGCCGAAACCTGACCCAGTAAACGCAGGGCTAGTGCGAACGGTACAATAGTGGACCATTCAGTCAAGAATTTCGCCAAGTCCATGCTAGGTCCTTGAATGTTATGCCGACAACTGTTGCTTGATTGTAACAACTGGGGCGGGCTAGGGTGCGGGCATGAAATTCGAACAAACATTGACGGAAGGTCGGCTGGTCAAGCGTTACAAACGTTTTCTGGCCGATGTTGAACTGCCAGGCGGCGAGGTGGTGGTGGCACACTGTGCCAACTCGGGCTCGATGCTTGGCTGCAAGGAGCCGGGGAGCCGGGTGCTGCTGTCACCCAATCGCAACCCCAAGGCCAAACTTGACTGGCGCTGGGAGATGGTCGATGTCGATGGTTTTCTTGTCGGCATCAACACAAGCCACCCGAATGCCATTGTGGCGGACGCGATTGAAGCGGGAGAAATTCCGGAACTCACCGGCTACGGTTCGCTCCGGCGCGAGGTGAAATACGGCGTGAACAGCCGCATTGACATACTGCTTGAGGAGCCGGGGCTGTGTTATGTCGAGGTGAAGAATGTCACCCTCAAGGTGGGCGATGACGCGCAGTTCCCGGACGCCGTTACCGCGCGCGGTGCAAAACACCTGCGCGAGCTGATGGACATGGTGGACGAAGGCCACCGCGCGGTCATGTTCTATCTGGTGCAGCGCGGCGACTGCCAAAGCTTCGGCCCTGCCGACCATATCGACCCCACATACGCTGAAGGCCTGCGGGCGGCGGCGGAAAAAGGCGTTGAACTTCTGTGTTATACATGCGACCTGACACCAGAGAAGATTGAGATTGCCGGAACGCTTCCCATACGGCTGTGAGCCCTTTAGAATGCAGCGTTCCGAAGAAGGATTGAGACATGAATTACGTTGATGCCATGGACGCCCCTGAAGCCCGCACCGGAGCGATCAAGATCCATGGTCCGGAAGCAATGGACGGGATGCGCGCCGCCGGGCGTCTGGCAGCCGAGGTGCTGGACTATATTACACCGCATGTGCAGGCCGGCATCATGACGGAAGAGCTGGACCGTTTGTGCCACGAATTTATCCTCGACCACGGTGCGGTGCCTGCACCGCTCAATTATCGCGGTTTTCCGAAATCCATCTGCACCTCGATCAACCATGTGATCTGCCACGGCATTCCGGGGCCGAAAAAGCTGCGTGAGGGTGATGCGCTCAATATCGACGTGACCGTCATTCTGGACGGCTGGTACGGCGATACCAGCCGCATGTTCTTTGTCGGCAAACAGAAGCTGCTCTCGGAGCGCCTGTGCAAGGTAACCTTTGAAGCCATGTGGAAAGGCATTGAGGCCGTGAAGCCGGGCGCGCGCCTTGGTGATATCGGCCATGCGATCCAGACCCATGTGGAGGCGCACCGCTACTCGGTCGTGCGGGATTTCTGCGGTCACGGCATCGGCCGTGTGTTCCATGACGAACCGAGTGTGATGCACTTCGGCCGCCCCGGCACCGGGCCTGAGCTGAAGCCCGGCATGTTCTTCACCATCGAGCCGATGGTCAACGCGGGCAAGCCGGGTTCCAAGATTTTGGCGGACGGCTGGACTGCGGTCACGCGTGACAAGTCGCTCTCCATGCAGTTCGAGCACACGCTCGCGGTCACCGAAGATGGTTATGAGGTCTTCACGAAATCGCCCAAGGGCTGGGAATGCCCACCCTATGACGTGACCGGATAGGACACACGGCCTGATGGGGGAAGGGGCCAAAGCACAAAGTCATATGGCCGGGCACCGCGCCCGGCTCCGCGCCCGTTTCCTCAAGGGCGGGGCGGACGGTATGCCCGACTATGAACTGCTTGAGCTTCTGCTTTGCCTTGCGATTCCCAGACGGGATGTCAAACCGCTCGCCAAAGCCCTGATTGAACGCTACGGCAGTTATGCCGGGGTGCTGAGTGCTGACACAGACAGCCTGCGTGCGGCTCCCGGGCTTGGTGACACAGCGGTGGCGGCGATCAAGACCGTACAGGCGTCGGCGCTCAGGCTCGCGAAAGCGGGGGCCAGTGAAAAACCCGTCATGTCCAACTGGTCACAGGTCTCGGCATATCTGCAGGGCGCCATGGCCCATATCCCGCGGGAGCAGTTCCGTATCCTGTTTCTTGACCGCAAGAACACGCTGCTGGCCGATGTGGTGATGAGCGACGGCACCATCGACGAGGCTGCGGTCTATCCGCGTGAAGTTGTGCGCCGCGCGCTTGAACTTGACGCGTCCGCGCTTATACTGGTTCATAACCACCCGTCAGGGGACCCGACGCCAAGCCGGGCAGATATCGTCATGACAAAACATATTGTGGAAACATGTGACCGTATCGGCATAAAGGTGCACGACCATATTATCGTGGGCCGGTCCGGGCAGGCGAGCCTGAAGGACCAGGGTTTAATGTAGTTTTAATGGCGGGGCATTATTGTCGCCCCGGCATGCATAAGATTAACACGAAGATTAATGCGCAGGGCCGACGTCACCCTGCCGCAGGATTGAGAGACTGATGTATTGGGAACAGGTACAATCTGCCCGCCAGGCCCTTGAGGACCTGCCAATTTCCGCGAAGGTCGTGCTGATGTCAGCCAACGGCAAGGCGCTGTTGATGCGCAAGGACAGTGGTCTGTTTGACCTGCCGGGCGGCAAGGTCGAAAGCGGCGAAGACCTTTTCGAAGCGCTCAAGCGCGAAGTGAAGGAAGAAACCGGCCTTAAGGTCAAGAAGGTGGAATTCATCTCGTCCTGGGTCAAGCACCATCCCACGCTCGGTGACCGGCTGGTGCTGGTGTTCCATGGCCAGTTGAAAAAACATTCCGATGACATAATTCTGCAACTCTCTACCGAGCATAACTGGGGAGAGTTCAAGGGACCGAAAGGCACCTTCAAAATCAAGGATATACCCCCCGGCTATGCCAACGCCCTTCACATCTGTTTTGCAAGGTACGGTAAACCGGTTTTGACGTAGGTGTGCTGTGTTCGAGATAGAGCGCAAGTTTCTGGTAGATAAGTCGCGGCTGAAGCTGCCGCGCAAATTCAAATCCATTGAGCAGGGGTATATCATGCGGGCCGAGGCGCGCTCCCTTCGGGTGCGCAAGGCGGATGGCGACTATATCCTGACGCTCAAGATCGGCAAAGGCGCACGCCGGGTGGAGATTGAACGCCCGCTGAGCAAGGCTGAGGGTCAGGCACTGATGGCACGCGCGCTGGATCCTGTGATCTCCAAAAAACGCTATGCCGTCAAGTTCGGCGGCCACGTCTGGGATGTGGATGTCTTCAAGGGCGAGAACAAGGGCCTGGTGCTGGCCGAAGTGGAGCTGGATGACGAAGACGAACACTTCGAGCGCCCCGACTGGGTCACCCGCGAGGTGACGGGTGACCGCCTGTTCCAGAACTCAACCCTCGCGAGCCATCCGATCTCCATGTGGCGGGAGGCGTTTGAGGAATTCTGTCAGCCGCAGGAAGTGGTGGCGGGCTAGTCCTTATTCCGCGCAGCGATGTCAGCCAGTCGTTTGTCGATATCTGCGCGGCTGTACCAGCGCCCGGCTGCCATAACGCCAGCCTGTTTGGTAAGGTTCAAAGCATCAAGGCGGGGATCAGTGTCCAGCAGGATCAGGTCGGCGCGCGCACCTGCCTCAATCACGCCAAAACGGTCCTTGTCAGCAAAATAGCGGCCGGGGGCGGCGGTGCCGATCTCAAGGATTTGCGCAGGCGTCAGGCCAGCATCCACCATCACTTCAATTTCGCGCCAGATCGAGAAACCGGGCACCGAGAAGGTTTGCGGTGCGTCACTGCCCATGGCGAGGTTGAGCCCCGCATCCGCAAAGGCTTTCAACAGTTTCTGGCGGTTTTTGATCACCAGCGCATTCGGGCGCACCCCCCTGGCGGTGTTCTCCCACTGCGCGCGGGTCTCGGCGGGCACATAGGCGTTCTCGGGCCGTGACAGCAGGGCATCAATTTCAGCGTCGCTCAGCGCGTCGCCCGCGCCGTAGCCGCTGTAGAATGTGTTGAACAGCGCCTGTGTCGGTACAATCCACGTACCGCTTGGCCGGGTGACCGTGACCGCGCGGGCAAGCGCGTCTGCGGTCAGCTCGTGGCTTTCACCGTCCAGCCATTCGATATAGCCGTCCATATGGTCGATGGAGATTTGACCGGCCTCAAGCGCGCGTTCAATGCCGACATCGGCGGGCACATGACCACCGAAGGGGTAGCCAAGCGCGTTGGCGGTCTCTGCCATTGCGTCATATTCGTCGCGGCTCAGACCGGGATGGATTTTCTGCAGGTCCCAGCCTTCGCTGGCGTAACGTTTGGTCTTGGTGGCGGCCTCCTCGACAGAGCTGACCGAATTGCCGTTCAGGCTCGGGGCGGCGAGATAGAGCATTGGACCGATGGTTTCGCCTGCATTGATGCGGTCCCGCATGGCAAACTGCGCAGGGTCACCCAGCATACCGCGAACGGTGGTGACACCACCCGCGACATAAAGGAACAGCGTGTCTTCTGCGCGTTCCTTGCTCCAGCTCGCAGGCGGCAGGTGGCCGTGCATCTCCGTCATGCCGGGGATGAGGAACTTGCCGGTGCCGTCAATAACCGTCAGGTCGTCGGTGGCGGGCAGGGCTGCTGCGTCGCTTTTGAGGCTGACGATGCGGTCGCCTGAAATATGCACCGCGACATTTTCTGCCATGCCGCCCTCTGCCATGGTCAAGACGGTGACATTTCTGATGAGAATGTCGCTGTGGCACTCAAGTGCAACAAACATGCTGATAAGGAAGCCAGCCAGCATACGCATAATATCTCTCCTCGCCCGGGTGTTGCGTCATGCTCGGGCGCGGGGCATTGCCTGTCAAGGAAACTTGCGGTGAGCGGCTGTTTCTGCTAGCAGGTCGGCAGATTTTTATTCCTGTATTTTCCGCTATGAGGAGCGCGCCCCATGATCCCTCGTTATTCCCGCAAGCAGATGACCGACATTTGGGAAGCGGAAAACCGCTTCCGCATCTGGTTCGAGATTGAAGCCCACGCCTGTGACGCCAACGCTAAGCTGGGCCGTATCCCGGAAGCTGCGGCCAAAGCAGTGTGGGAGCGCGGCAAGTTCGAGGTGGCGCGTATCGACGAGATTGAGCGCGAAGTGAAACACGATGTGATCGCTTTCCTCACCAACCTTGCCGAACACGTGGGCGACGAAGCGCGTTTTGTGCACCAGGGCATGACATCGTCCGACGTTCTTGATACCTGCCTCAGTGTGCAGCTCGTGCAGGCCGCCGACATCATCATCGACGACCTTGAGAAGCTGCTTGTTGTGCTCAAGCGCCGCGCTCAGGAACACAAATACACCGTTTGCATCGGCCGCAGCCACGGCATCCACGCCGAGCCGGTGACCTTCGGTCTCAAAATGGCGCAAGCCTATGCCGAGTTTGACCGCTGCCTCGAGCGCATGAAAATGGCGCGCAAGGAAGTGGCGACCTGTGCAATCTCGGGTGCGGTGGGCACCTTCGCCAACATCGACCCGTTCGTGGAAGAATATGTCGCTGAGAAGCTGGGCCTTGAGGTTGAGCCTGTGTCGACGCAGGTGATCCCGCGCGACCGCCACGCCATGTATTTTGCCGTGCTTGGCGTTGTTGCAAGCTGTATCGAGCGTCTGGCGGTTGAAATCCGCCACCTGCAGCGCACCGAAGTTCTCGAAGCCCAGGAGTATTTCTCCAAGGGCCAGAAGGGCTCAAGCGCAATGCCGCACAAGAAAAACCCGATCCTGACGGAAAACCTGACGGGTCAGGCGCGGTACATCCGCGCCATGGCGATCCCGGCGATGGAAAACGTGGCGCTCTGGCACGAGCGCGATATCTCCCACTCGTCCGTTGAGCGTTATATCGGCCCGGACGCGACCGTAGCGCTTGATTTCTCGCTCGCGCGGCTGACAAACGTGATGGACCAGCTTCTGGTCTATCCTGAGAACATGCTCGACAATATGAACAAGATGGGCGGCCTGCCGAACAGCCAGCGCGTGCTGCTTGAACTGACGCAAGCGGGTGTAAGCCGCGAGGACGCTTACCGCCTCGTGCAGGAAAATGCCATGAAGGTGTGGGACAGCCGCGGTGCGCTGCAGCTTCTCGACCTTCTGAAGGCGGACGAGACCGTAACGGCGAAAGTGTCGCCCGCGCAGCTCGATGAGCTTTTCAACATGGATTACCACACCAAACATGTGGACACGATTTTCAAGCGTGTGTTCGGCGAATAAGCCGGGCGTGTGACGCGGATATGAGAAGGGCGGCTCAATTGCCGCCCTTTTTTTGTACCTTAAAGCACCGCTGCATGGTGGCGCAGGTGATCTTCCATGAAGGTCGAGATGAAAAAATAGCTGTGGTCGTAACCGGGGTGACGGCGTAGCACGAGTTTCTGGCCCGCTTTTTCGCACGCAGCCTCAAAGAGCTCCGGCTTCAACTGCCCTTCAAGGAAATTGTCAGCCAAGCCCTGATCGATCAGGACTTCCGCGTCACCCGCACCATGCTTTGCTATCAGCGCGCAGGCGTCATACTCCGCCCATGCGGCACGGTCCGACCCCAGATAGCCGGTCAGCGCCTTTTCACCCCACGGGCAATTCAGCGGCGAGACGATGGGCGCGAAGGCGGAGACGCTTTTATAAGTCGCGCGGTTCTTGAGCCAGATCGTGAGCGCACCGTGCCCGCCCATGGAGTGGCCGGTGATGCCCTGGCGGTCCATATCAGCGGGGAAGCTGTTAGCCACCACGCCGGGCAGTTCCTTCGTCACATAGCTATACATGCGGAAGTTTTTCGCCCACGGGGCCTCGGTCGCATCCACATAAAAGCCGGCACCCTTGCCGAAGTCATAGCCTTCATCATCGGGCACATCGTCGCCGCGCGGGCTGGTGTCCGGGCAGATGATCATGAGGCCCAGTTCCGCCGCTACACGCTGGAAACCGGCTTTCACGGTCGCATTGTCTTCCGTGCAGGTGAGGCCGGAGAGGTACCAGAGCACTGGAACCTTGCCATGCCGTGCCGCGCGCGGCGAGAAAACGGAAAACCGCATCTCGCAGCCAAGCTCAGCCGAGGTGTGTTTATAGTAGCCTTGCGTGCCACCAAAACAGGCGGTCTCGGAGATAACCTCGAACGACATCAGTATACCACCACCGAGCGGATGCTCTCGCCGTGATGCATCAGGTCGAACGCCTTGTTGATGTCATCAAGCGGCATGGTGTGGGTGATCAGATCATCGATGTTGATCTTGCCGTCCATGTACCAGTCGACGATCTTGGGCACGTCCGTGCGGCCACGCGCGCCACCGAAGGCGGAACCGCGCCACACACGGCCGGTCACCAGCTGGAACGGACGGGTGGAAATTTCCTGCCCTGCGCCCGCGACACCGATGATGATGCTTTCGCCCCAGCCCTTGTGGCAGCATTCCAGCGCCTGGCGCATGGTGTTCACATTGCCGATGCATTCAAACGAATAGTCCGCGCCGCCATTGGTCAGGTCCATGATGGCTTCCATCACGTCGCATTCCTTGGGGTTGATGAAGTCAGTCATGCCAAAGGCGCGGCCCATGGCTTCGCGCGCCGGGTTGATGTCAACGCCGACAATCTTGTTCGCGCCAACCATGCGTGCGCCCTGGATGACGTTGAGGCCAATGCCGCCAAGGCCGAAGACCACAACGTTTGAACCCGGCTCAACCTTCGCGTCAAACACCACGGCGCCCACGCCGGTCGTAACCCCGCAGCCGATGTAGCAGATCTTGTCAAATGGCGCGTCCTTGCGCACCTTGGCAAGCGCGATCTCGGGCAGCACCGTGTAGTTCGAGAAGGTGGAGCAGCCCATGTAATGCAGGATCGGCTTGCCATCGATCGAGAAACGGCTGGTGCCGTCCGGCATCAGGCCCTGGCCCTGGGTGGAGCGGATGCTCTGGCACAGGTTGGTTTTGGGGTGCAGGCAATAATCACACTCCCGGCACTCGGGCGTATAAAGCGGGATCACATGGTCGCCCGGTTTCAGGCTTTTCACGCCTTCCCCTACCTCGAGCACCACACCAGCGCCCTCGTGGCCGAGGATGGCCGGGAACGCGCCCTCAGGGTCGTCACCCGACAGCGTGAAGGCGTCGGTGTGGCACACACCCGTGGCTTTCACCTCAACCAGCACTTCACCGGCCTTCGGGCCTTCAAGGTCAACTTCCTCGACCGAAAGCGGTTTACCGGCGCCCCAGGCAACAGCAGCACGTGTTTTCATGATTATCCCCTCTATGATCAGATACCGTTCGTTGATCCAACGGCCAGAACTATATGTACTAAATCAGATTGACGAATTAGAGTGCAACCCGTCTTGGTCAAAGGTGTAGCGAATATCTGTTTGGCCTTCAAGAAAACCGGAAGTGGCGAGGGGAATAAATGGCTGTCGATGTAAGTGCAGGGCTTGTGGTGATCGGGGATGAGATCCTCTCCGGCCGCACGCAGGATAAAAACATCTCCTATCTCGCCACCTGGCTCAATGAAGCGGGTATCCAGCTCAAGGAAGTGCGGGTGGTGCCGGATGTGGAGGCGGAGATTGTCGCCGCCGTCAACGCGCTGCGTACGCGCTATGACTATCTGTTCACCACCGGCGGCATTGGCCCCACGCATGACGACATCACGGTCGACAGCATCGCCGCGGCCTTTGGTGTACCTGCGGTTATGCACGAGGAAGCCTTTGCGCGGCTTGAAGCCTATTATGGGCCGGAGAATTTCACCCCGGCGCGCCAGCGCATGGCGCGCGTGCCACAGGGCGGTGAACTGGTCGACAACCCGGTGTCCATCGCGCCCGGCATCAATATCGATAACGTCTTCATCCTTGCCGGGGTGCCCAAGATCATGCAGGCGATGCTGGAGGACCTGCGCCCGCTCTTGCGCTCAGGCCGCAAGGTCTGGACCCAGTCGCTCACCATCCATGCGGCGGAAAGCAAACTGGCCGACGGGCTTGGTGAGTTGCAGCGCAAACACGCCGCTGTCAGCATCGGCAGCTACCCCTTCTATCACGCAGGTGTCGGTGCGCAGGTGGTGATCAGAAGCCCGGACGAGGGCGCGGTAGCGGATGCCATGGCAGACCTTCAGGCCTTCTGCCGCGACAACGCTCTCTCAAGCGATGGGCCAAGCGCGGTCGACTGATATGCCCTGCGGCCCACGGCGGCACAACCCCAGCGACAAGGCCTTTTCGGCGTATCGCCCAGCATCGGCGCCGGGCGATACATGTGTTTCTCCTTAGAAGAAGTAGGGATCTGAATAGGGGTCTGAGAAGTCGGTTTGAATGCCAAGTTCCGCAGCCAGCACGCCCTCAAGCAATATGGTGCTGACACTACCGCCATTGTCGTAAGACACCAGCGCGCCACCAGCGGTGTCGGTCACCGTCAGCGCATTTGCGTCCCCCGCTGCGACCGCGATATAGAGCATGTCTTCCGAGGTGTCGAAATCGGTGATGATGTCGTTGCCCCAGTTGTCTGCACCGCTGCTGTTGTAGCCAATGTCGAACTGGAAGTGGTCTTGGCCTTCGCCGCCTGAAAGGGTGTCATTGCCGACACCACCATCAATGCCATCGACGCCAGCGCCGCCGGAAATCACGTCGTTACCGTCTGCGCCAAAAAGAATATCGTCACCAGCGTCGCCGTAGAGCTCGTCGTCGCCATCTTCGCCGATAACTATGTCGTGGCCATCTCCGCCTGAGATAATGTCGTCGCCAGCGCGGCCATTGACATAGTCATGCCCGGCGGCAGCAAGGATTGTATCGTCGCCGCCCAGCCCCAAGATAAAGTCGTCACCTGCGCCGCCTTCAATCAGGCTGCCGGATGCCATGGGTGCAAAAAATTCTGTCATTGTTGGTTCCCTAGTCTGTTGATCTTCATCAATTGATGTGCCGCTCCCCTGAGCTTTGTTTCCCAAATGCGGCACGGGTCCGAGACAGCAATGATTATGCCATTTTAAGTTTATATTACGCACCTAATAGGAGTTTTCTTGATTTGCGGGGATGTGCGCCACGAGAATATCGGGACCTGGCCAAGGTGGCGCTAAACCATTGTTATAAAATGAAAATGCGCGCGGCAGCTCTTGCCGGGCAGTATTGGGTGCTGAGGGTTTTCCGGGTGCCGACGGCAGGGGCGCCAGGGTTCATGCTGGTAGCGTGGCCGGCATGGTCTAATCCGCTTGCCGCTGCGCGAGCGAGTAGCGCCTGAGCGACTGGTCAAACTGTTTCCGCGCCTCATCCACTGCCTGCATCACAGCCATATATTGTTTGTTGCCATGACCCGCTTCAAGCCATGCCCGGAAGCGGGTGAAGGTGGCGGCGGACTGCTCGGGCTCAAAGCTTAACCAGCTTTCCTGTGGCACGGACTGAGTACGCGCCTGCACGGGCCAGATATCGCGGCTGTGGCGCTCGGCAATCTCGCGGTAAGTCGCGGGCAGGCTTTTCTCGCGCCAGCCGCTCGCGTTCAGGAACTGCTCGGCAAGCCTGCCGCCGCTATTCAGGTTCTTGAGCATCAGCGGCAGCGCGACGGGGCATATGAGCAGCACACCGCTTTCCTTATGTACCGCAAGCGCGGGGAACAGCGGCGCGAGGCGCGGGTAAAGCGTGTTGGGGTAGCTCTCCCACTTGTAATAGTGGGATGCGACGGTGAAATAATGCTCGAAGCTGTGCACGTTGCGGAAATTGGTGTCCACGAGCGGCATCACTTCAAGTTTCGGTTTGGTGACCACCACGGTGTCATTGGCACAGTCAAGATAGTAGCTGCCGATCTGCATGGCATTCTGGAAATAGGGGCCGTGGGTGAGCTCGCCCCAGATGCGGCGGAAGATGCCGCCTTCAGCGAGGAAAGGCTTCAGGCTGGCGAAGGCGCTGTCGTCACCACTGTGCTTCTGCAGGTTCGCCTCAATGCTCGCGAACGCAATGTCACGAATGTCGTCACAGAAACCGTAGGGGTAGAGGCTCAGGTCCTTCAGGCTGCCCTTGTGGGCGCGGTCCGTCGCCTGCTGCTGGCGCTTTTTCTCTTCAAAACGCGCATCGATGTTCGCCCGGATCGCGGCCACACCCGCCGTGATGCGATCCAGCTCCGGCGCGATATACCGCTCGGATAGCGCCTGCTGGTGGGCGTCGGGCACCACGCTGTCAAACTGGCTTGCTAGGCTGAAGTGGGGAAGCGGCATGGGCTTGGCGGCTAACTCTCATGAAGGACAGAGTTTTTTGATAAAGCAGTTCTGCGCAGGCCACAAGCCTGTGTGGGCCGCCAATAAAATGCCGCGCGTGTCAGATCAGCATTGTGATGGGCAATTCACATGGTCTATAAGCAACCCGCAACCGCCCCTCATGTGCCCGCATGGTGGAATTGGTAGACACACAAGACTTAAAATCTTGAGACCGTATGGTCGTGCCGGTTCGAGTCCGGCTGCGGGTACCATTCAAAAACGACGAATACTTTGGAAAACGGCCGTTCTCAGCCCTTAAAGGGTCTTTTCCGTTGTTCGGTGTTGTCAAGTAATTGGTAAAACAGGGGAAATTCCGTTTTTTGAAAGCGTGTATCGATATTGCACTGGCATGCTAGCGATGCGCCGACAAAGATGTGAACCTCTGGTCGTGAATGTCGAAGTCGGCAAATTTCACAATTCAGATGCGCAAATATAGACGCCCCAACAAAAACCGCCGCCGAGTGTCATAACCTGTGACTTCACCTTAATCATTTGGCAGCCATTGGCAGTACAAGGCTGGCGAGGGCGGAGGTGTTAAATCCGCAACATTGCAATCATTGTCGCCGTTGCTCTCAGGGCCGCCCCATCCACTGCCGCCAAATTGCTTGATGCCTGAGGGAACGGGAATGTTAATTTTACCGTTTCCTTCAAAGGTACAAATTATAGTTTTCGTGCTGGCATTCCAAAAAACGTCGATCAATCTCTTATCATTGTTTACACCCCGGCATGTATAGCCGTCAAAAGTGTCACCTTGATTGGATGTTTCCTGGCCTATTGCCGGATGAGTTGTCGTTAGCGCAGATGCTAGCGCGAATGCGGTGATGGCCCCGTAATAGTTCATTACTCCCTCCTGGGTGTCCTGGTGCATGTCATGTGAGCATTTATGGGAATTGCACGGGCTACGTTTCGCTGTGGTGCTATGCATTTTCAGCCATATTGCCGATACGAGACGCTTTCATGGACCTCTTAAGTTTGCTGGCGTAGGTTAATAAATGCTATCATGAGTATATATATTTTCAACCTTTAGGAATTTTTTGAGTGAATGGATTTGGGTGCAGCGGCTGCTATTTGTCCGGTAAATGACGTGGATTTAACCGGAAGGACTCCGGGGCCCTTTGTTCATTGGTGTTCAGACTAAATCAATTTGAACAGACGAATGTAGGTTTGTGTGCCTGCGATATAGACCGTGTCTGGTGAATACTCCGCGATTGCACCATCCAACACTTTCCGGAAAGCCTCGGCGTCGTTGAAGGCAACCACTGTCAGCAATCGCCCATCCGCCTTTGCTTTTTCATAATGCAGGTAACCGCGGGTGCCGCTGAGGGCGATCTCTCGGACCTCTGCGCCGGTTTCCTCGAACAGCTTGAACAGGCCGTCGCGGTCCTTGTCGTCGGGCAGGGAGGCGAGGATGAGGGTGCTTTTGCCGCTGAAGGCTTCTCTGTATAGCGCGCGGTCCGCAGACGCCGCGTTGATGATGGCGTCATAGGCGATGCGGGTGCCCTTATAATCCACCCAGCCGAAGGAGGGGGAGGCGAGCTCGACTTCCGCCGTTACCTCATGGCGCAGATGCGCGGCGACCGCGCTGCGGGCGAGGCGGTCGTTCAGCTCAAACCACGCCGGGTAGGCAGGCAGGCGGCGCGCGGGCGCGAGTGGGGCTGGTGGTGCGGGGATCAGCGTTTTGTATGTCTCATAAAGCGCGGGCAGGCACACCAGATGTTTGCTGTTGCGCGTGACCGAGAGTTTATCCGCTGCGATATCCGGGAGCGTGGGGCCGAGGTTCAAGGCATGCTCGAGCAGGATGCTGGTGACAACGCTCACATCGCTTGCGATCTGCCCCACCTCGTCATGGCGCACGCCGCGGCCGGTCTCGAGCACATAATGGCTGACCCCCTGTTCCTTGAACCACACCAGCGCGATCAGCATGAACAGGCCGGAGGGGGAGAGGTAGCCGCCTTCCGGCATGGTGCTCAGTAGCGCCTCAAGCCGGGGCACGAGGCCCGTGTAGATGCGGGCAAAGTCGGCCTTGGTGACAGGCGTGCCGTTTACCTGCATGCGGTCAGTATGGTCAAGTTCTTCGGGGGAGACCAGAAGGCCCACGGTCGCCGCTGGCAGTTCGGCCTTCAGGTAACGCGCCACAAGGCGGCTGGTGGTGCCTTTGCCCTTGCTGCCGGTGATGCGGAGGGTGCGCTCAGGTGCGGGCAAAACGCCCAGCTCCGCCGCGAGACTGATGAGCGTCCCGGGCTGCCTGATCTCGCGGTCGAACTTGCCCGCGTGGCCCGCTTTGACCGCCATGTAGGAGGCGAAGATATGGTCAAGCGCTTCCTGGTAGCTCAGGTGCGGGGGCATGAAGCGGGTCTCCTCGGGGCGGCATGTCGCCCCAGCTTTATGCGCCCCGCCGTGTGTTGGCAAGAGGGCGTGCAACTCGGGCTTCCAATTCAGGCGTTCAATTCAGGCGTCCATGCTGCCGATGATGGGCAGCAGGCGCAGCACCTCAGCACGCGCGAACCTGAGCTCACTGGCCGGGTTGAACTGGCGGAGGAAAAGCGTGTCGCCGTCCCAGCGGTCAAACTGTTTGACAAGCCCCCGGTGGCCCGCCAGTTCCACCAGAACAAAACAGCCCTTGCGCGGCTGTTTGGCCGGGTTCACATAGGCAATGTCCCCTGGGGCATATTTGGGCTGCATGCTGTCGCCGGTGACCACCACGGCAAAGGCGTCGTTGACCCCCTCGAGCGAGGCGGGCCGGAAGGTCCAGTCGATAGCGCTTTCCTCCATCACCAGGTTGCCTTCATCGCCGCCCTGGACGCGGCCAAGCACCGGCAGGTCGCGCATGTAGCGCGGTGACCAGCGGCCGGACGCGCTGGGATCGGAGGGTGAACTGCCTGCCGGCCAACTGAGGCTCAGGCTATGGTTTGCCGCCCGGTGGAGGCGATGGGGGAGGGCGGGACGCTGTTGTGTTGACATCTATGTTCTCCTTTTGTTCTATTATGCCTGAAACGCCCGGCGAGGGAAGCGTAAAAGTTGCATAGGGTGCATTTTATTGCTGTGGCCGCCGGAATCCGCGGGCCCGGCCTGATGGTGGGAGCAGGGGGCGTGCCGGTTGTGCATTTGTTGCCCGGATTATGCGCAGATACTGCACAGATCGTGCCCAGATCCTACACAGTTTCTGCACAGGTTCTGCACACGCCCGTGAAGTGGCTGCGCGCTTTGGCACGGCTCTTGCTGCTAGAGGGGTGCGAGAATGTCACTCAGAGGCAAAATGCCCATCGGCAGAACGTGAGAACAAGAAGCAAGGCTATGACTTTAAAGGAAAAAATACAGAATGCTGAGGCGGGGTCTGTCGTGTGCGACAGGGCATCGCTCGCATGTTTTGCCGGGTGCGCGGCAAAAGTTTCGGTATTTTTTGCCTTTGAAGCCACTGTAGCCGCGCGGGGAGGCTTTGATGTCGCTTAACAGTATCCTGTCCACTTCGCTGAGCGGTCTTTTTACCAACCAGTCAGCCATCCGGGTGACGGCAAACAACATCGCCAACGTCAATACGGAAGGGTATGCGCGGCTTCGGGTCAACACCGAAACCAACGTGCTGCAGGGCTCTTCGGCCGGTGTGACAATTTCCGAGATCCAGCGGGTTGTTGACCGTTTCCTCGAGGGCGCGCTCCGCACCGCAGGCTCGAACACGGCGGAATATGGTATCCAGCGCGAGTTTCATGACCGGCTTCAGGGGGTGCTTGGGGACCCGGCGTCCAACAGCTCGCTCTCTGCCCGCATTGACGATATCTTCAAGGCGGTATCGGACCTCGCGCTGAACCCGGCGGACGTGCTGCGGCGCCAGCAGGCGCTGTCCGAGATGGAAAGTTTTACCGACCAGATCAATCTGTTCCACGAGCAGATCCAGAACCTGCGCTCGGATGCCAGCCAGCAGATCGCTGAAACAGTGGAGGAGATCAACCTCGAACTGCAGCGCATCGCAGAGATCGACCCGCTTTTGAAGCGCCAGCAGGCAACGGGGGGCGAAACCGGTGGTCTTGAAGGGCAACTGGCGCTGTCGCTCAACAACCTCGCGGAACTGATTGACATCAAGGTCGAGCGCACGGCCGAAGGTGGCGTTTCGGTGACGACGCAATCAGGTTATCCGCTCTATGATTCCTCGCTGCTGCAACTTGAATATGACGCGCCGGGCGTGGTTGATTCGAGCACGCAGTTCCCGACGATCGACATTTTCCGCGTCAATAATGACACACTTGCGCAAACATCGACAGCCAGGGACCTTACCCAGCATATCCGCTCGGGCAAGCTCGCCGGATTGCTGGAGATTCGCGACAAGCAGCTTGTAGACCTGTCGCTCTCGCTGGGTGAGATGTCAGCGCGGGTGATGGACGAATTCAACGCGGTGCAGAACCAGTTCTCCGCCGTGCCGCCGCCGAACAGCATGACGGGCAAACAGACATTTGTCGATGGCAGCCACCCCACCGGCTTTTCCGGCGTCGTGACCTTTGCGGTGCTTGATAGTAACAATGAAGTGGTGCAGCGCGTGACGGTCGATTTCGACAGCGCCCCACCGGCCGACTTTGACGCGCTGGTCACCCAGGTGAACACGGCTCTTGGCGGTGCGGGCACCCTCGCGCTCACGGACGGCGTCATGAGCTTTACGGCCACCAACTCAGCGAACGGTGTTGTGATTGCCGACAATGAGACGAGCCCGAGTGACCGCGGTGGCCGCGGCTTCAGTCACTTCTTTGGTATGAATGACCTGATGTCGGCGTCTTCCTCCGGCGTCTATGAAACTGGACTCACGGGCACGGAAGCCCACAATATGACGGCCGGAGAGACTATCAGCTTCCGGGTGATCGGCGCGAACGGCGCAGAAGTGACGACTGTTGATGTCAGCGTGGCATCAAGCACCGGGACCTTCAGCGACATGATCAGCGCCCTCAATAACGGTGCAACCGGCCTTGGCAACTATTTCAACTTCTCACTCGATGCCAATGGCGAGCTTAGCTACACCGCTACGGCCAACTATAACGGCGCCAAGCTTCAGGTGATCAACGATGTGACGAGCATCGGTTCGACAGATGTCAGCTTCACCGAGGCTTTCGGCATTGGTGATATGCATCACGCCAATGCTGCGAAAGAGATTGTCGTCAACCCGGATATCACGAGCGACCCGAACTTGCTGTCGCTCGCCAAATTTGACCTGACAGCCGCTGTTGGCGATGTTGCGCTGACGGACGGCGACCAGCGTGGTGCGCTTGCCTTCCAGCAGCTCGAGACTTCGCTTGTTGATTTCAACGCGGCGGGTGAGCTCAAGGCCAGTTCGGTCACCCTGAGCCAATATGTTGCGCGGTTCCTTGGCAACGCAGGCCTTCAGGCCCAGCGCGCCCAGAACCTTGAGGAAGACAATCTGGCGCTGCAGCAGGAACTTGCCCAGCGCAACGCCGATGTGTCCGGTGTGAATATGGACGAGGAGCTCGCGAACCTCGTTGTGTACCAAAATGCTTATGGCGCTGCCGCTCGTGTGCTGTCGAGTGTGCAGGAGCTTTACGACAGCCTTCTCGCGGCGGTGTAAGGAGACGTTAAGATGGTTCGTGTTTCTTCATTTGGCCAGCAGCAGCTCCTGATCAGGGGCATCATGAACAACCAGAACAAGCTGTTCGAGGCCCAGCGCCAGATTGCGACCGGCAAAAAGACCGACGAATATCGTGGCCTTGCAGGTGAGACCGGCACCGTTCTCGGTGCGCGCTCCTTCAAGTCGCGGGTTGAGACCTATCAGCAGACGATTGATACCATACGCGGCAAGCTTGACGCCAACGACGTGCAGCTTGAAGGCATGATTGGTGCGATGGAGAAGCTTAAAGAGTCGATCCAGACCACTTTGGCGAACGGGCAGGCGGAGGGCTTCTCCGAGCTGCTGGACCAGACGTTCAAATTCGTGACCAACTCGCTCAACACAAACTTTGACGGCACGTACCTTTTCTCCGGTGCCAAGACCGGTACCGAACCGGTGAATGTGGATGATCTTGCAGGCCTCGCGGCGCTGCCAACGGTTGATGACGCGTTCGAGAACGGCGGCGTGGCGTTTGAGGCTCGCATTGCAGACGGTGTGAACCTTGAGTTTGGCCTGCTGGCGGACAATGTGGCGAGCGGGATTTTCCAGGAAATGGTCGACCTTTATAACTTTGACCAGACCGACGAGTTGCAGGGCGAGCTGTCGCAGACGCAATTTGATTTCCTGCAAGGCCAGCTTGCCTCGATCGAGACCGCCATCGACGGTATGCGTCAGGTTCATGTGTCGAACGGCCTCGCGTATGAGCGGCTTGAGGTTGTTGATGAACAGCACACCGACACCGCGGTGTTCCTCGAGACCTTCATTGCCGACCTTGAGGACGTTGATATTGCCGAGGCCATTACCCGGCTCAATAACGACCAGGTCGCGCTTGAGGCTTCCTACCGTGCCATTGGCTCGCTGTCGCAGCTCTCGCTCCTGAACTTCCTTTAGGCTGTCTGGTTAAGCCATTGCATTTCGCGGCTACCGGGCTAGATTGGGCACGCTTGATCTATCGGTAGGGGTGAAGAGTGACGGTATCGGCAGAAGAATTCCGGCAAGGCATGCGCCGCCTCGGTGGCGCGGTGAACATTGTGACTGCGTCAGACGGTGATGTCTGGGCTGGTCTCACCGCAACTGCCGTGACCTCGCTCTCCGCGGAACCGCCGCGCTTGCTTGCCTGCATCAACCGCCAGGGCATCACCTATGACATCGTCTCGCGCGGGCGTACGCTTGCCGTGAACGTGCTCGGGTGCCGCCATCAGCCGCTTGCCATGCGTTTCGCGGGCCTCAGCGGCGAACCCGAGAATGAACGGTTTGGTGATGGTGAATGGGTGCAGGGCGTCACCGGTGCGCCGCTGCTCGCGGATGCGCTTGTCGGCTTCGACTGTCGGGTCGAGAGCATTCTTGATGCTGGCAGCCATGCCATCGTTATCGGCAATATCGTATCTGTGCGCCGGGGTAGTGGTGAAGCGGACGACCCGCTTTGTTATATCGATGGCAAGTGGGCGACCCTCACGCCGCTCGCATAACGGTATCTTCCCGCCATTTTTTCCATCTGCGGTCGTGCAGGGCCGGCAAGCCAATATTTACCTCTTGCTGCTAGAATTTTTTCATCTAATCGAATCGCAACATCTTGACTCTACGAATCATTATGATTCGATATGTAGTGATTTTGAGCGGCTTTCGACCGAATCGGTTGAAGGAATTGAGCTAAAGTATTGATTCTTGGCTAGGAATCTATATCCTTGGCTCTCGCTAGGGGTGAAAGTGCGTGGTTTCCGCAAGCGGTGTCGTTGGTTTTCGGCACTATTAGCGGGCAGGAGAGGGCCGGTGGTCAGCAAGGAACTTGAACAATTGCTGTTGCTCGCGAAGAACAAGTCTTCGGAGGGACGTGCACGCCTTGTTGAGAATATTACAGACCTCTTTTTGTCTGACGAGGGCCGGCTGAGCGAACATGAACGTGCGCTGATGTCCGATATCCTCGGTAAACTTGTCGGGCAGGTCGAAGCGGATATCCGCAAGGAACTTGCCAGTTCTCTGGCGATCTCCGGTGTGGATCTGCCGGATATCGTCAAGGTGCTTGCCAGCGACGATATCGAGATCGCCCGGCCGCTCTTGGAGAAAAGCGCCTTGCTCAAGGACCCGGACCTTATCGAGATCATCCGCATGCGCACCGACGAGCACCGCATGGCAATCGCCATGCGCGACGACGTGTCGGAACAAGTCTCGAATGCGCTCGTCGAATATGGCGGCGAAGACGTGATCGAAACCTTGCTCAACAACCACGATACCCAGATTTCCAAGCGGGCGATGGAATACCTTGTCGCGGAATCGCGCCGGGTGGACCGTTTCCAGGAGCCGCTTTTGCAGCGCTCGGACCTGCCGGGCGACCTTGCTTTCCGTATGTACTGGTGGGTGTCTGCCGCGCTGAGGAAGCGCATCCTGTCTGAATATGAGGTCGACCCGCTTGTTTTTGAACAGGCGGTGCGCCGCGCGGCCAACACTGTGCTTGTCGACCAGGGTGACGAGCAGAGCGCCTATGTGCGTGCCCAGAAGCTTGTGCGCCGCATGGCTGAAAATGGCGAGCTGACAATCCAGTTTCTCGTGAACGCGCTCCGGCAGCAGCGGGTTGCCGTGTTTGTGGCTGGCCTTGCTGAGCTTGGCGGTATCAATTTCCGCACCGCATGGCGCATCTTCTCCGACAAGGGCGGGGAAAGTTTTGCCATTCTCGCGAAGGCCGTGGGTGTGGACCGCAACCAGTTTACCAGCATTTACCTGCTTGTTGTGCAGGCGCGCGAGGGCGGCGCGGCAAAATCGCCTGGTGTTTTGAAGGAAATCTTGGCGCTTTTTGATGCAACATCCGAAGCCAATGCAAAGGGAGCCTTGCAGGTTTGGCAGCGGGACAATGCGTATCAGGAAGCAATCGAAGAACTGGAAAGGGTAGGGTAGCCCGGCCTGTAGGGGGCGCAGGGGCATGCTCGGGAGGATACCTGAATGAAATTCGATAACCAGTTGGACGATCAGAAGGTCGTCGATCTCGCCGGTCGCCGAGGGGGTGACGGGGCAGAGGGAGCCTTTGGTGCCAGCATCCAGCGTACGCCGGTGCGCCAGATGGCTGCGAACGAGCAGGTGCTCGGCCTTGTCGCGCGCATCATCATGGATGAAAGCCTGCCGTTTTACGTCTGTTCGCTTGACGGCACGGTGATGCATGTCAACGACCACTACCGTACGCTGGACAAGGCGCTTGGCGATATCACGCTCGCGCCCGGCGAAGCTCAACTTGCCGGTCGTTTTTCGGTACCCTCGCTGAAGCCAGTGATTGATGATGTGCTCGCGAGCGATACTACCGTGCGCGCGGAAGAGATTGTCCGCATAGGTGGTCATGAACGCATTTTCCTTGGTCGTCACAGCCCGGTCAGGAATGAACGCGGCGATGTGGTCGCTGTTGCAGGCACCTATGAAGATGTCACGGCTCAGGTGCGCGGTATCGAGGAAGCGAACCGCACCCAAAGCCGGTTCCAGGATTTTGCGCGCGCAAGCTCTGACTGGTTCTTCGAATGTGACGCAGACATGCGTATCCGGTCGCTGTCGGATCGTTTCACCGCCATTGTAGGCCAGCCGGCGTCGCTCTTCATCGGCTCGAAGTTCGAACAGTTTGGTCGTTTCGAGGAAAACCTCGATGGCCGTATGGACGGTGTGCAGGGGATCAAGTCCCGCAAGCCGTTCCGTGAGCAGCTTTTTGTTATTTCGGACCCAAGCGGCGAGGAACTCAAGTTCCACTTGTCGGCTGTGCCGGTGTTTGACCGCCAGACCGGCGATTTCCGTGGCTACCGCGGGGTGGGCATGGATGTCAGCACCCGCTACAAGCAGGCCGCCGAGGCGGAGCATATCCGCCACAACCTCGAGACCTTGCTCAAGGAACTGACACGCAAGAACCTGGCGCTTGATGAAGCGACGGTGCAGGCGACAAGCGCGCTGCGCGCCAAAAACGAGTTTCTAGCGGCCATGAGCCATGAGCTCAGGACGCCGCTTAATGCGATCATCGGTTTTGCCGAAGCATTTGAGCATGAAACCTTTGGCGACCTTGATAAAACCTATCTTTCCTACGCGACCGATATCCGCAAATCCGGCCAGCACCTGCTGGGCCTGATCAACGATATCCTTGATGTGGCGGTGATCGAAAGCGGCGGGCTTTCGCTGTCGATTGATGAGCTGCCGGTCGAGCAGGTTTTTGCCAAGGCTGTTCAGATGAACAAGGACGCAGCGGCGCGCAAAAAGTTGGATATTTCCGCGCTTGCGATCGAGAGCGACGCCTGCATCAAGGCGGACGATCGTCGCACGACCCAGATTTTTGTCAACCTGCTGTCAAACGCCATCAAGTTCACACCGGAAGGTGGCAAGATTGGCGCCGAAATCAAGGTGAACAAGGCGGTAGAGTGCGTAGCGCTCACTGTCTGGGATACCGGTATCGGCATTTCGGAAGAACATCAGGAGTTTGTGTTCGAGAAATTCCATCAGGTGACCGAACACATCTATTCGCGCAAGCAGGAAGGCACGGGCCTTGGCCTGCATATCAGCCGCGAGCTGGCCCGTAAGATGGGCGGCGATATCAGGCTGGAGAGCGTGGAAGGTGAAGGCAGCCGTTTCACTGTCATCCTGCCGATGGCGACAGGCAGCACAACTGGCGACGACAATTTTATCTGAGATTAAATAACCCGGAAAAATTCGGGACGGGAGTTGGGGCGCATGCGGGATAACCCGCGGCGCCCCAATTTTATTTTATCGCCAATTGCTTAGTTGGCTTTCAGGAAGTCGCGGATGTCCTTCACCAGCTTCTCAAGCGACGGTTCGTGCACATACATCATGTGCCCGCTTTCATAATAGGTGAAGGTCACGCGGTCGGTGTCGATGCCGTTGGCATTGAAGGTGTTTTCCGTCGCGAAGAAGGGGGTCGCGAGGTCATAGTAGCCATTGGCGACCAGCACACGGAAGTCCTTGTTCTGGCGCATGGCTTCGCCCACATGGGGTGCCACGTTCGGGTAACCTTCGCTGTAGCCGCGCTTGCGGGGCTCAGACCAGTGACGGCCCGGCGTGCCCGAGAGCACCTCATAGCGCCGCTCGATATCGACCCCGAGGTCGTTTTGCAGATAGTGGTAGATGCCGGCGGTGTAGGCGGCGTCGATGCCGTAGCCTGACGGGTCGCCGTCGAAGGTGTCGCCAGTGCCTTCATAGTCACGGCCCTTGTATCGGCTGTCGAGGCGGCCGGTGACAAAACCTTCATCGCGTAGCAGTTCCTTCATGAAGCGCATGTTGTTGACGCGCAGGTTGGCGTTCTTGACATACTGGAGCTTCAGGCCGGTGTAGGCGGCAAGCTTTTCGGCGACCGCGCCAAACTGTGCGTCACTCAGGCGGTTTCCCTGCAACAATGCGCTGGCGTACTCACCCAAGGTGAACTCCCGCATTTTACTATCTAGACCGAAAGTTGTCACTTACAGGGCATTCATTTACATCAAACAAACCCTTAGTGATTATCCTTTTGTCAAACCACGAACCATCCTTCCGCCCCAACCACAAAGCTCAAGGAACATTGCGCGCAACGGCAGTCAAGGTCGGCCAAAGGCCGCCGCGTAGCGGTTACCTTGACAGAGTGAGCACTATGTTACTGTTGAATAAGTGGGCATCGCATTAGTCACCAACACTTATTCAATCAGTCTGGTCGGTCGCGCAGATTTAGTATGGAAGTTCATTTACTGGAAATGGCAGAACCTTTTTCAAGCTGGCTAACAGCGTAGTCGGTTGCGGATCTGTAGAAGGCTAAGGATATATATCGAGTGGGCGATATACTCTGCTAGCCTTTGATGGAAATCGGCTGTTTGGTGGGCCGCTTTAATAGGAAAAACCCGTCACGTCCATATAATACTACCCATATTGCAACTTATAGATGGAAAATGATTGATGTACATACTACACTAGTTAAGCAGACCTAGCGCAGATAGGGCTTTCGTGTGTTTGACCATGCAAAAGTACAGAATTGTCCATCTAAGTGATCTTCACATCACCGCGCGGGATAGCGACCCGCGATACGAAGTTTCTCTCCCTCACAAGAAACTACGTGGAATGAATGACGCCTTTCAATTTTTGCTGAGAACACCTCAGTTGCAGCTCGCTGATCACATCATCATTACTGGAGATATAACTGATAAAGGCGAAGTGCAGGCTTGGAAGAAGTTCTGGAAATACCTTCAGTCGGCCAACCTGGAACACAAGACGAGCTTCGTAATAGGTAATCACGATATCTGTGAACTGGGCCGCGTAAATTTTTACCTTTCCAAGAAAGAAAAAAACCGAAGAATTGGCCACGCTAGAACGAGGCTTAAACGGCGCCTGACGAGTATCGGGCATACATATAACTACCCGTGGGTGCGGTTGCTCCGTGAAGACATTGCCATTTTCGGTGTGGACAGTAATAACGCTGGAAATCTTACTGACGCAAGCAATGCTCTTGGCGAGATTGGTCAAAGGCAGCTTAGTAAGTTCGCGCGTTTGTTAAAGGCATACAAGGATATCCCTGTAAAGATTGTGGCGCTTCACCACAGCCCAAATTTGCCTGAAACCGCCAAGAGAGTTGAGCATAAGTCATGGCTGCAGAAGAAATATACCCGATATACGCATCAGATTCCTCAGGGCGATAGACGCAGTCTTCGGCTACTCTGCGAAGCTCACGGAGTACAGCGCATTATTCATGGGCATCTGCACGAATATGATGATCGTACACTCAATGTAAGAATTACGGGGGTGCCGAGCTCCACCCAGCCTAGTTTCGCCTCTGGTGCTAGCGAGCTGATGTTCAACGAGTACAATATCACCAAATCCCCAAACGATGTTTATCGTGTCCGCAACGTCCAACATAGCCTGCCCTATGGAGCAAATATTCAACCCGCTGGATTTTGGGATTGGATCTGTGAGGTGACACTATTGAACTTATCCAGATTCAAAGTTTAGGAGCCTTCCTAGTGTCTTTCTTTCAGGAACAGTATCAAAACTTTAGCCTTCCGCTGGAATTACCTGGGCCTGAACCCCGCGCGGGCTTCAGAGAGCCCCAACTGGGCGCGATTCACTCCATAGCTGGCCACTTTGCGCAGAGCGGAGAACAGGCAATCGTCACTATGCCAACAGGCTCAGGCAAAACCGCGGTAATCGTTGCAGCGTGTTTTGTGTTACGTGCTAAGCGTGCGCTGATCATCAGCCCAAGCCGCCTAGTTAGAGAGCAAATAGCAGAACAATTTGATGACATGTCCTTATTGCGGCGGCTGCATGCGTTTGATCTGTTAGCTACCAACCGACCCAAACTAAAAGTCATCTCTTCCCGAATAAGGCGCGAGGAGGACTGGAACATGTTGGCGGATTTTGATGTCGTCGTAGCAACGCTGCAAAGTGTCAGTCCCGGCTATAAAGAAATACCTGACCCTCCCGAAAACTTGTTTGATGTCGTAGTTGTGGACGAAGCTCATCACGCAAGTGCCTCTACGTGGGATGTCTTGTTGAGAAGCTTTCCAAGAGCGCGGCGTATCCTATTCACCGCAACCCCATTTCGTAGGGACGGCAAAGAAATCAGAGGGAATTTCGTATATACCTATCCGTTGGAGAAGGCCCGCTTAGACGGTGTCTTTGGCAAAATCCGATACGAACCTGTCGACGCGCAAGGGCCAACTCTCGAAAGAGATGTAGCTGTTGCAAAACAAGTTGAGCAGACCTTTCGTGCAGATAGAACGCGTGGGTTTAGTCACCTTGTATTGGTGCGTACAGACACAAAGGAACGGGCAAAAGAGCTCTCCCTAGTTTATGCTGAGCACACATCGCTGAACCTAATTTCGCTAAATAGTAGTCATTCTTTAGCATATGCAAAGCGAACGATAAAAAGGCTTCGCGCAAAGGAAATTGATGGAATTATAACGGTCAACATGTTGGGTGAGGGGTTTGATTTCCCCAATCTGAAAATTGCAGGAATACATAGCCCGCATAAATCACTTGCCGCAACACTGCAATTTATTGGGCGGTTTGCGAGAACATCTGAACCTGACTTAGGTATAGCAACTTTTCACGCGGTACCTGAAGACATCGAAATTGAGCGGGAGAAGCTGTTTAAGCACGGTGCCGCATGGCAGGAGATCGTAGAAAACTTGAGCTCTAAACAAATAGAAAAAGAGGCCGAGAAACGCAGAGTTCTCGGAGGCTTTCAATATGATTTAGATGAACTGAGTACTCTAGACGATTTTTCACTGCATTCCCTGCAACCACAATGTCATGTGAAAATATACAGGGTCTATGGAAGCTTTGACGTTAATCAAGAAATCGAATTTCCTGGCTTCGAAGCTGAGCCCATCTTTCATTCACACAATCCAGAGACCAATTCAACGGTGTGGATTATTCGTCGCTTGCTTCCGTGTAAATGGGATAGTGATGGTACGTTTGTCGACGTCAACTATGAGCTTCTGTTCCTTCACCACCATCGCAAAAGCCAACTTTTGTTCGTTGGATCAACAATCAAAGTCGAAGGCTATTATTCGCAAGTTGTAGAGCAGTTGACAGGTGGAGATCATACCATCTTATCTCTGAACCAGGTCAACAGAGTACTCAATGGCTGGACCAACTTAGAGTTTTTTAATGTTGGAGTCCGCAATAAGGTCCCTGGCGTAAAGACTGAAAGCTATCGCATCCTTACCGGCCCAGATTCCTCAAAGTCAATTTCACCACTAATGGCAAAAACATTTTATCGGGGACATAGCTTTGGCAAAGGTTGCCCTGATGGTGGCGAGGTAGAGACTATTGGCATCAGTAGTTCATCTAAGGTCTGGAGCAATAAGTCTTTACAACTTCATGAGTTCATACTGTGGTGTGAAGAACTCGCCAAACGAATAAGCCAGACACAGCTCATCGCCACGAATAGCAATTTGGATCTCCTCAGTGCTGGCGATGAGCTTTCCCAGCTCCCTGCCGGAATTTTCTATGGCTTGTGGCATGAGAACGTCTTCAGCAATAGTTATCAAATAGTGGTAGAACTGCAGAACAAGAAGGAAGTCAACGGTGACCTTTTAGACGCGGAGATCAATATAGGAGAGTACCAAGACGATGGGTCGCTACGTATCCATGTAAACTTTCAAAATTATTGCAAAGTGCTGAGACTGAGCGCTCGCGAAGGGCAAAAGTATTCTCCTGATCCAGATGAATCCGAGTTCCCCAAATTCCGTGTTGAACGAGCAGGTATGCAGTTGCCTTTGGACAGCTTTCTGACAGATCTGCCCCCTGTATATTACTGTGAAAACCTCGACGTAATTCAAGGCAACACCCTCATGAAACGAGTCGAGGGTTTTGATGATGTGTACTTTGGTGAGGAGCAGCTCGTCTCAGTTGACTGGTCAAAGATAGGAGTAAATGTCAACGCTGAATATGGAGAGCAAAAGCCAAAGTCGATACAAAGCTATTTGGCGGAAACTCTGCCAACGAAAACCGGTTGCGAAATTGTATATTGGGATCACGGCCCAGGAGAAGCGGCTGATTTCATTTGCTTTGTTAAGGACACACAGGACACAGTCGAAGTCCAATTATATCACTGCAAAAAAGCATCCGGGGAAGCTCCAGCGAATAGGGTTAATGACTTGTATGATGTGCTTGGGCAGTCCATCAAATCTACCAAGCTAGGTAAGCTGGATAGCATCGTCTCTCATATCAAGGCCCGGCATAAGGGAGGTCGTGGGGTGGCCAAATTTGCCAAAGGGGACATCGAAACGCTTAACGATCTCAGTGGCCGATATCCCAATTCCCGGACCTCATTTAAGTGCATTATTGTGCAGCCAGGCTTCAATACAACGTCTCAGAGTGACAAGGTGAAAAACTTATGCTTGGGCGTTGATGAGATTGTGAGGTTTACTGGGTTCCACCCTCTAGTGTTTTGGGGGAGCTCTGATAGCTCTTAAGTGACATTTAGGCGCAACGGCCCGCAGTTGACTGATCCAGACCTAACTCAGATAACTTCCGAACCAGCATTTTTTTTCATCCCCCTCTTGCAATGTTCACTTTGTGTTCTCATATCAATATGATGTTTATTTAGGAGTAACTAGCTAAAATCTGTAAGCCTTTCGACGAGACATCATGAGACAACTCGAAATAGAAAATCAACTCCGGGATATTGTGAGTCGTATCATCCTGCAGGTGGAACTCGCAACAGGGCAGGGGCGCACTGACATTAACCTCGCGCTTGAAGATGCATTCATTCCGATCCTGAAGTCGGTTTACAATCTTCCCAACCTGATCAACTTGAACCGAAAGCAGAAGAATTACCCGGGTATTGACCTTGGGGATGATCATGACAGAGTCTGTTTTCAGGTTACCTCCACCACCTCGATCGACAAGGTAAAGAAGACAGTCGAGCAATTTATGGCTCGCAAATATTTTAACTCGTTTGACGAACTCTTTATATTAACTTTGCTTCCCAAACAGTCGTCTTATAGCCAGTCCGCCATTGATAAATTGCTGACAGCCGATTTTTCGTTCAACTGCAAGAAACATATCATTGATCTCAAAGACCTACTCGGCGAAATATCAGGGCTGCGCATTGCGGCACAAGAACGGGTATTGGCAGAGTTCAAGCGAATCCTAGGTGATGTAGATGCCTATGTGAGCTATAGTGCCAATGCCCTGCCCGCGCCAATGGCAATTACTACCAATCTTCAAGAAATCATACTGCCCGACCACGTATATGTAGCCGAGTTGGATATTGACAAAAAGGCAGTAGCCGCGCGTGCGACGGACGAGCTTGGCTATCGTGGCAAAGCCCGTGGCGACCGATCGTTTGTCCGCATGGCATTGCTGCTCAATGGCATGAGTATAGACTCTTGGGTCAGCTATGAGGGTAAGTTATTTTCTTTCCATGACATTGAGTACTGCGGCCTAAGCACAGTTGTTGTGCCTGGCACTGTTGAGCGCTTGGAAGTAGCGGACCTCGTCGAATCCAGAGTAACAGAGAACGTCAATATCCTTAAGCAATTGCTTTTTGCCGAGACTGAAGAACGGTTAAAGAAGCATCATGTTAGCGCTCACCCGAAGGATAGGTTTTTCTTTTTCCAACCCAAAGCAGAAGGCGACGCCGTGCGCATGGAGAGCTGGATTGGCAAGCAGCGGGCGCAGCGTCGGGTTTATGAGGTTAAATATCAAACCAAGGACCCTACCAAAGTCGCTTATCATAAACATTTGTCCTTTACTTTGACCTTCTCTGAAATCGGCGACCACTGGTATGCTCAGATTGTGCCCAGTTGGTACTATTCCTATAACGGTTTCAAGCGATCGCGTTGGCACGAGGACCTTCTTGCGAAGCAGAAGCGGCTTGACTTAAACCAGACGGTAAGGAATGCGGTCCGTTTTGCTGCTTACTTCCTCAGCAATATGGAAGATCAAGCAAGCGACGTGCAGTTGCGATTCGGGTCGCTTGTCGAGTTTGATATGGAAGAGATAGGCGATCTCGATGAAGCCGAAGCTGCAGATGAGAAAGAGGAAATTGAGGGGGCTGTGGCATGAAATTGAAGGTGTTGTCGGAGCCATTGCTCGAGTTCGGTACCGGGACTCATGTTTGTCCTAGGACGGGCATTGAACATATGGGGGTTTATGACAAACGTGACGAACTCAGACGTACGGAGCTGCGCATTGGCGTGGTGGGGCGTGGCGAGGGGATCGATCTTCTGGATGACTGGCTACAGCGGTGCCAGGATGGTATTGAGCGGAAGCAAAAATCGTCTCTCCTTAATCTGTTCCGAGGATTTGGCGGAGTGAACCAAAGCTACGGCTTCCTGACACGACTAATTAATTCTCCACAGTATACCCGTCCCTTGAAAAAATCCGATATTGCAGGGATCGTAAAACTTTCTTCCCGGACGGAGCGGGTCACGCGGGCAGTTAACCTCTATTATGATCAAATTCGTTTCTTGGCGGAGAACCGTTCAGTCGACGTGATCATTTGTGTCATTCCAAATGAAATGTTTGATTCAGTGACGGCTGCTAATGACGAGGATACAGCTGAGAGTAATGAGCAAGAGCATAACTTTCGGCGTCTTTTGAAGGCCAAATGCATGCATTTGGGTATACCGCTCCAGTTGACGTTAGAAAAAACACTGTTGGTAACCAAGCATGTGGGCGAACAACAGGATCCCGCTACCAAGGCATGGAATTTTTGTACGGCTCTCTATTACAAGGGCAACAAGACAATCCCTTGGCGGCTGAAGGAAGACACTGGCAAACCTCGCTCTTGCTATATTGGGATCGGCTTTTACCGCAGCCGTGACGGCGAGACAGTGTCATCAAGTCTTGCCCAAGTTTTTGATGAGTTTGGCCATGGCGTTATTCTTCGCGGCACGCCGGTATCACTAGATAAGAAGGACCGTCGGCCTTATCTGGAGGAAGACCAAGCCTATGAGTTGCTGAATAATGCGCTGGAAGAGTATGATCGAGCGCTCGAACATATGCCGGCAAGGATTGTCATCCACAAGTCAAGCCAATTTAGGGAAAGCGAAAGCCGTGGATTCGTCCGCGCTCTCGAAGAAAAAGGTATTCGTGCCCGAGATTTTGTCTCGATTACCGGTACGGATATCAGACTATTTGCCGACCAGAATTACCCGCCGAAGCGGGGGACTCTTTTGACACTGTCCGAGAATGAGGGCGTGCTATATACGCGGGGAACCGTCGATTTCTATAAAACCTATCCTGGTCAGTATGTCCCCAAGCCACTCAAGGTTACTGTTTATGAACAGGATTCTTCGCTTGAGACACTATGTGTGGAAATTCTAGGGCTAACTAAAATGAACTGGAACAACACCCAGATGGATGGTCGCTTGCCCATTACCCTCGAATGCGCCATGAAGATTGGCGATATTATGAAATATGTTGGCGACACCGAAAAGCCACAGGTTAGCTATAGTTTTTATATGTAGTTAATTGACCGTCATTTTGCCTTGGCTACGCCCCGGTGGGGGCCTTGATGCACTAATAGCCTATTTCTTGCCGATAACGGACAGGACTGTGCAAAATCGAAAGCCGAACACCATTCTGGTGTCCGGCCTTTTCTGAGAACTCTCTAGGGTTGCTTTATGTTGCGGATATAGGTAGGCGAAGCTACCTAATGCGCTTTGAGCGGCTGCGACAGGTATATTTAACCCCTGCAAGTCAATGATTATGGGCGGCAGGTCTTCCGATGCTGTTGCTTCATTTATTCACATAACACTACCACTCAAGCACATAGTTATCGCACCCGCCAGGCCTGTCCTCGTCCCTTCCAAAACGGTCGGTAACGGCGCAGCCGGTCCCATCGCTTACATCCGTTCGCAGAACCTGAATGCCCGCACCTTCTAAGAAAGACACAATCTCTGCATCTGGAAGAGTGACAGTCTGATACTTCTTCGGCCCACCAGAAATCAGCGCAATCTCGGGCGACACAAGGCGCACAAACTCAGCCCGCGAGGATGTCTTGCTGCCGTGGTGGCCAACCTGAAGGATATCCACGTCGATGAGCGACGGGTAATGCTCCACAAGATGCTTCTCCACATCACCAAGTGCCGCGGACGGCAACTCGCGCGGGCCGGACTCTGCATCGCCAACCAGGAGAAGCGATTTGGCACCAAGGTCCATGCGGATGACGATTGAATTCTCGTTAAAGTCGCCACCTGCATGACCGTTGGCGTGGAGGATGGTGAAACTGGCGGTGTCATCAAGTTTGATCACATCACCCTCGGCAAATTGCCGCCAAGTGTGGCTGGAGAGGTCATGACGTTTCCGGACTTTAATCTGAGGCGGCTGCGAGGGAGCTATGGCAGTATTATAGGCAAGCCCCTGCTCTGCAGCGACCCGCTCGATAATGCGGTCATAAAACACGGTGTCGTTGATGGCACCACTGTCCCACATATTCGCGACTGCATAGCAGTCGAATACATCATCCATGAGGGAACCGTGATCGTCGTGGGGGTGTGATAGCACCATATGGTCAATGCGGCGCTCCGGGAGGTCTGCGACCGGCCAGGGATCACTGTCCGGCACACATTTCTTGGCGCCAGATGGGCCTAGCGCCGCATATAGGTAGGCTATAACCCGACTTTTGCTGCGACCACTCGATTGGTTGCCAGACTTATCGTCGGCAGACCCTGCGTCATAGAGCAGATTCCAGTCGTGGCCTTGAACGAGTACCGATAGCCCGGTCCCAACGTCAATCAGATGCAAACGGTAGTGTCCAGCATCTGGCGGCGTTCCCGATAAATCTGACGCGCTCGATACTTGCCTAACTTGAATGGCTTGAGCGTGAACTAGTGATTGGCATGCAGACAAGCTCAGTGCCAGCGCCAAGCCACGGACAATATTCCGCAAACCATGAGAGTTCATCGTTAGCCCCCTTCTCCCTCTAAGACGGCATAGTAGCAAAACTCTCTTTAATCGCGAACTGGAAATAGTTTGGGTGACAACAAGGGTTTGGACGTCACGCGCTCAGAACATGCTGGGCTGCAAGGTGTCATAGCGCGACATGGGCGGCGCGACTGCCCGAACCGCAAAGTTGTCTCCGTCATAGGGCCGCATCAAGGCAATCACCTCTTCCATGTCACGCTTGGGATCAAGCCACACATCATAATCTTCTGGCCGGACGATGACCGGCATGCGGTCATGAATGGGTGCTGCAATGTCATTGGGTTCGACACAGAGACCGGAACGCGGATCTCGACAGCTCCATGCCCACTATTTGACAAAACGCCATGCCCCACAATGGTGTTGGTACCGTTCTAATGATGAGTAGGTTGGAAAGTTCCAGCCTAGACCTCTCGTACTCATCCCCAGCAGCCTCAAAACATAAGGCATTGAAATTGCTCGTATGCTCGTAGATTCGCACTGAAGAAACGCACCATCAACGCCTACTGATTTAAGCTGGTTGTAGAGACGGGCGCGAACCGACCTCCGCCTAGAATCGGTTTTTGTGAAGTTCCGAAATGGCTCTGGCTGTGGAGATCACTGCTTTCAGCTCCGCGTTATCCAAATTCGCCAGCACCGCCCAAGCTTCCTGATCGAGATGGGCACGCTCGCCACGGCCCTTCGCTTTCATCGCTGCGTCCTCAAGAGGGCGGACAAAATCGTCAAGTGAACAATTTAGCGCTCCAGCAAGCAGCACCAAGGTGTCGATACCAGGCATCATGATACCTCGCTCCAGCTTGGAGATGCTGCTGATCCCACGACCGATTTCCTCAGCAAGTTGCTCTTGGCTAAGGTGACGTGCAGACCGGAGCAGTTTTACTCTCTGCCCTATCGTTCTCTTGAGATTGTCCATTACGGGAAGATGCGTGGCGTCGTGGACATGAGCCAGAGATTATAGTATCAAAATTACTTAATGATTCGATACTATAGTATCGAAACTCCTGCCGACATGGTATGGAGCGAGAAAAGCCCAGCCATTTGAGTTGAGAAACACGCAACCATGCATGACAAAGCAATTTCCATTTTCGGATTGTCTGCGACGTTGAGGGCAGTTCCTGATGTAGACGTCGTAGAAATGTCGCTCATCGTGGACAGTGGACACGCACTGCCTGGCGTGTTCACGTGCCGACGTGGCGATAACCTGATTGTCACCAAAAACGCATCTCTTCATGAATTTCTGTCCTCTTTGTACCGCCCCCCAAAAGTTCTTCGCGTTTTACAGATCATTTCTGACAGTATCATCGTGATCATACAGTGGCTTGTCGGAATACTGAGAGCCTTTACCGGCTCATTCTTTGGCTTTGGTGGTATGGGCCTCTTCATAGTCGCAATGTTGTTTTTAGCGCTCCTTGCTATATCGCTCTATGCTTTCGTGGTTGCGCTTCCGTTCGTTCTCATTTTGATCCTTGTTCGGCATATCCAGAACACGGCGATAAAAAAAGAGTCCAAAGCGCTTCAACGGCACGTAGCCGAGTTCTATCAATCGACTTTCATGACGCAACCTCCCTCAAAGGATATCGCGAATGGCTGAAGCTCCCATTGCTGCATCAACAGGCCTTGCCCTCCGTTCTCAAATCGTCCAGGTGGCCTTCGATTTTGTGAAAGCCGACGGCTCAAGAGGATTGATGGCGATCAATGCAGTCTTTAGTGCAGGAATAGATCTGGTGCGCGCAAGCAATATGCCTGCTGAAACTCGTCGCGCGGTCGCAACCATGCTGTTCCACGATATTGCTGGTGATGCAGAGCCAACTCCGAATACCAAGGCACCCGCCGAATAGAGTAGGTAGCCTCTTAGGGATGGAAGGTGAAAAGAATGAGCACCGCGGGACAAATTAAGTTCATCCTTAAGCAAGTGGAGCGCGAGCATCCGAAGTGCGTTGAGCATATCGCTGACCTATTAGGTGGGTTTGGTATTTTGGGCCGCGGGGCAGGAAGTGGGAATGACCTGATTGCATTGGCTAGACATGGATTTCCTCACCAGGCGCTGTCATGCTTTATCGCGAGTATCAGCCCTTACCTGCCCGGTGATTCAATTAAATGGATTGCCGACACCTTGCATGATAGCGACGATCGATGTTTTGATGATTGCCTTACTGTGGAAGCGTCCTTGATACTTCTATCTATCGCCTGTGTATTCGCGCTGGCTGTCATTGCCACAGGAAGTGCCGCCGGCGCTTGCGGCTACACATTTCTACCCCACCCTGAGCTTTTCAGACAGAAGCCGTTTGAGCTTGTCGCTATCAACGGTGATCTACGTTTGGCCGCTTACCCTCTTTTGGCAGGGTTGTACGGTTTACCGGTGTGATATCGCCGATGCCGTGAAAAACGCTTGACAGATCACTGCGCCATAGAAGGTGGGTGAACTTTCCGGCGTCCCACCATCGCCATAAAGAATATCTGCATAATGCGGGGCTGACCTGAGCCCCATCGATCTACCAATCAGGCGTAGAGTCCTTTGCTAAAGAATTGATCATTGTAAGCTGTGTTTGCAAGCATCATGGGGGCATGCCCCCATGATGCTTTTGACTTTCTGGCTTCGACCGGGCTCTGACCACCGAGGGCCGAGTGCGGTCGGTGGTGGTTATAGTCGTGTTGCCAGGCTGCCAGCACGATGCGGGCCTGCCGGAGGCTGCTGAACAGGGTCTCGTTCAGGCACTCATCCCGAAGGCGACCATTGAAGCTCTCGACAAAGCCATTCTGCATCGGTTTGCCCGGCGCGATATAATGCCAGGCCACGCCGCTGTCCTGGCACCAGCGCAGGATGGCGTTCGAGGTCATCTCCGTGCCGTTGTCGCTGACGATGGTGTCGGGCTTGCCACGCTCAGCAATCAGCCGGTCCAGCTCCCGCGCCAAGCGTACACCCGACAGTGATGTGTCGGCCACCAGAGCCAAGCATTCCCGACTATGATCGTCAACGATGCACAGGATGCGGAACCGGCGGCCGTCGGTGAAGCTGTCGCTGACAAAATCAAGCGACCAGCGTTCATTGGGACGGGTCGGCACCACAAGCGGCGCCCGTGTGCCCAAGGCACGCTTGCGACCGCCGCGCTTCCTGACCTGAAGACCTTCTTCCCGGTACAGCCGCCTGAGCTTCTTGTGGTTCAGGTGAAGCCCCTCCCGCTCCAACAGGATATGCAGCCGCCTGTAACCGAAACGCCGGCGCTCATGGCTCAGCTCTTTCAGCCGCTCCCGCAATGCCCGATCATCGCCACATCGCGACCGGTACCGGATCATGCACCGGTCCGCGGCTACAAGCCGACACGCCCGCCGCTCGCTCACCTGATAGCTTGCCTTCAGATGCGCGACAGCTTCTCGCCTCACAGCGGGCGTCACCATTTTTTTGAATTCAGATCCTTCAGCATGGCGACATCCAGCATCGCCTCCGCCAAAAGCTTCTTCAGACGCCGGTTCTCATCCTCAAGCGTCTTCAGCTTCTTCGCGTCAGATACTTCCATGCCACCATACTTGCTCTTCCACTTGTAGAAGGTGCTTGCCCCGATGCCGTGGCGCCGGCAGACCTCCGCTGTCGGCGCACCGGCCTCCTGCTCCTTCAAGATCCTGATGATCTGTTCCTCGCTGAACCTGCTCTTCTTCATCGTCCGTCTCCTATATGACGGACTCTACTTTTAATTGGCTGGTTTTAAAGGGCTCAGGTCAGGGCCAAAACACTATCTTTCCCCTTTTCTGTTGCCCTACTCCTCACCAAGGTAAGCACCTTTTTAATGTCTGACGTGCTGAATTGGCAACCCGGTGAGCTGTAAGCTTCGGCCTCCATCTCAACCCTACCACCAGAAAATCGGTCAGACGCAGCAATCTGGTTAAGCAACATACTTCGTGAACATAACCTGTCTCGACAAGAGCGATTCACAATAGCTTCAGTTTGGCTTGTGTTAGGCTCCCCTGATTAAGAGCGTGATGCTATCCTTTGCATAATCATCCGCAAAGAATCTCAACCGACTGCGAATAAATATGCATGCACCCACCCCATGATCACCAACACAACACCCCCAACTCACGGAAAATCCGCTGATTACAAAACCTCACAACATCGCCACACCTGTATAGGTTTTTTTTAAAATAACCTGATCTCACCCCGACATGAGCACCAATGGTACCTATAAGAAAACGCAATTTTATAAATAAAAACAATGCACTATTTAAATATCGCCACAACACCTACCGCCACTAAAGTTCGCACTTTTATGCAAACACACACACTTGCCATCCAGTGCAAACTATGCTTGGCTTTACACCACTCTTTTCATTGGTGAGTTGATATGGCCCGAATTATTGAATCGACCGTGCTGGCGGTGCGAGAGGAATTCAAAGTCAAAATCCGTGAGCTTCAGGCGATAGAAGCCGCCGATGTCCAAGAGCTTGAGGAGCTTAAGTCTAAAATTGAGAAAACCAAGGCCGCCAGAGCAGACCTTGAAAAGGGGCTTGATGCAATAGAGCTCATAATCTGCAGAGCGCAGTCGAATTCTGGCAGCGACGCAGCAATTGCCATCCGATTAGAGTCGCCCCCAGTCAGTGCGCCTCGAAAGCGCAGCAAGGCTCAGATGATACTCGCTACACTTCCTGATTCAGTGGAGGACGCAATCGACAGAAACCAGGTCAGCGAAGCGTTGCAACAGCAGGGGTTAAACATGTCAGGGGAAGCCACTTACATGAACTTGTCCAGGCTATATAAACGAAAGCTGGTTGGGCGAGTTAAACACGGAAAGCCTTTCCTCTGGTATAAAAAACAGGAGAGCGCAGTGATCAGCCAGGAGGGCGGCAAAAAGTAAAGCCCGGCACAGCGCCAACTGTGTCCGGGCTTTGAATAGATTCACCTAACGGGGAACTCTACCCAACTCGGCTTTGAGTTTCCCATATTTTTGTAAAACAAGCAACCCCGATCCAAAATGGCATGGACTTGGGGAGAGGAGAAACTCATGGCCAAAAAGGGGGCTGACCTGAAGATCGCAATAATTTCTAAGATTTGCGATATGCACAATAATAACGTCCACCGTATATCGGATTGCATGAACCTGAACTATCAAATGACCCGTAGAAAAGTTAAAAACTTCGATAGGGCTCTTGATGAAAGAGATCCTATTGCTTTGGCACTTAATCAGTCCATAGCCCTGATAGACGAAGACAGTGCATGGAAAATTCTTGAAATACTCTGCAATGCACCTTCGAGGGCAACAACTGAGGTTAGTTAGGCGAAAAAGCTGGAATTTCAGTCCAAATCTGGACCAACCATCCGAGCAATTTCTTGCATTAAATGAGCTACTGCAACGGGATCGGCACCAGCCTCAAGGTCTGATGCCATTCTGGTAAGAGTGTCTCCTATCGATCTCGTCAACTGAAAATCTTGAAACTGCTCTACTGATTTGGCAAGCGCCTCATGTTCCTCGAATGCCAAGTGGATATAATTGGAAAAACCAGAAAGTGAGCGGTGGCCAGTCCACTCCATAACCTGCGCCCTTACGCCTTCCAAATTGAACAAGGCCTGACGAAAGGCGTCAGGGTTCTCGAATTTGTGAATCTCAATCAACTGCTTAAATAGTTTTGTGATAAATCGGTGCCGAAACATATGGCAATGTGCTTTTCCCTCAAGGCCAGCCAAACTGCGAAGCCGAGACATTTCAGTGCCGATATAACCACCTGACAACGGTCTTCCACCTCGTTCTGCGACCAATAAGTATCCATGATCAGCACCAACGCCTACTGTCCGTCGAATAATTCTCCGACGGTGAATTCGAATATATTCATCAATGAACAGTAAATCCGGGAGTGCTACCGGAATGTGTCTAAGCACAGCGTTGTTGCCCCCCCTTTTTAACGTCGGAAAAGGTAACATTGGTCGCGCCAGTTTAATTGCCTCCTTTATATGGTCGACATTCAGCAACACCACCTCGGAAATGCGCCCTCCTGTTACCTCCAGTAGCAGCATCGTCACTTGTCGGCGCATTCGCAAGAATCCTGAAGCACTGTGTTCTATTACTGCTGCACGCAACCGCTGTACATCAGCGCTGGAGATTGGCATACCCCGTTTTACAGGGCTGGGTTGTGGCAGAGAGCGATGCGAGAATATTTGATGGGAGGCAAATCGTTGCTGTGGAGCATAGTGACGTGACGCTAGCTGATCGCTAGACCATACAGTTCGAATAGTACCACCCGGCCCAACAAAATTTTCTTGACCATGCAAGTGCCCCACAAAACTGAGAAACCTCAATGTAATCTCACCAATTGCAACAATAGTTCTTGCTGCACGTGTCCGAGCTTTGTTTTCCGCGACATTTAGCCCCCTGACAAACTGACTAAAGGCGTTATCGGTAAGATCCAAAAAACCGATGTTATTTCTGTAACAGTATCTGACAAGGTGGGAAATTTGGGAGGCATAGACTAGTATTGAACCCCCTCTGCCACGGATGGAGAGATTGCTTTCGAATAATTCCAGCAAGAACATTGAGGCTTCGAGACAAAGTCTTCCATTAGGCCAGTAGAGACTCGTTACCTTCGATGCATCGGCATAAATTATCGAGCCAACAGTGGAACAACTCTGTGGTAACCGAAACCCTTCCGAGGCAGTGTAATACAGCTTAGAAGTCGCTAACACTGCCCAAAGTCTCCAAGGCTTTTTCAGGTGTCAAAGCATGGCTAAAACAAGCCAAAATCTCGTTATACTCCTTACGGCACCTAGCCTTATCAGCGTCGCTTGCAAGCCGTGCGGCGTATCCTTGCCAAAGATGCAGCGCGCGCTTTAAAGCAAAAGTCAGCAACAGAACTTCATCCCTTAGGTCCTGATTTTCTGATCTTGCCGCCAACAATTTTCGTTTTAGAGTCCCTATGGTTTCCTGCCTGACTGGTCCATGGTTTGGCTTTACCGCTTCTCTTATAGACAGGGTGGCAAGAGCATGGCGCCGCAATCGGTCAAAATCAGCATACCCTCCCACCCAAACAGCTCTTGCATGAGCTTTAAGTGTATTTAGAGAGGTGCGGCGGATTTGGTGGTCAGCACTGGTGAATTTGGCAAAGGCACCTTGCGACATCAGAGCCGCCTGAAGGGTCACATCATGTTTAAACGAGCCCGGCTGGTTGATTATTGCTTGTAACAGTTTTCCGCGGGCAAGCACCAACTGCGCGCCCGCTCCTTCAGTCTGCCTCGGCTGAGGTGTCATTTCTTTTTTCCTTCACTACAATGATCAGTTGATATCGTTCTTCACCATTTTCGCTAAAGAAGTTTGGCTCGACAGTGACGTCACCAGAAGCAACCAGTTCCTCAAGGTATTCCTCAAGGTCCCCATCTGTCAGAACAGTAAAATTGCGAGATCCAAAGTGCTTTTCGCACAGTACGGCGAGTTCATGGGCAGACTTGTCGTCCCGCCTGACCAATTCTGAAGAAATGCTGGCTTTAACAGAATTCAGTACGCTGCCTGGGGTAGACTCTGTGATGTAGTGATAAAGGTGGCGTATGTCCGTATGCCCCAGAAACCACCGTAAGGTATCAGAGCCGCCGGGTGCCCCACCCCAGAAAAACGCCATAGCAAAAAAACGACGTAGCTGATGAAGTCGGAAGTAATACCTTCTGCCTTGCTGGTCTGCCTCAATTTCAAAGTAATCGCAAAATATGTCCAGTGCCCTGTCTGGGCTTGGGTTTGCGTTTTTTGTCAGAGTCAAATCGGTTCGATGTGGCAACGCAAAAAGATACGTGTAGCCCTGAAGTGACTTGGCCGCTTTGAGGCCTATTTGGAGCCTCTGCATGGTTCGTATCATCCGGACAGCAATTTCAGGGATTGGCCGGGCCTCCTTTTGGCGGATGCCATGACTGCCTGATTTGGCGTTGCCAAATAGTAAATATCGCCCCTTCAAGTCGATACACTCTAGACAGGGCAACGTCATGATTTCTGACACACGCCGAGCCATTAAAGCCCCCACTGTGACGATCGCACATCCGTATAGTGTCATTAGAAGATGCCAAAAGCTGGCACCGCGTCGAACTTGTTCGTAATAGAGTTTATGATCACTGATCGTGGGGCGTAGCTGACCTCCCATCAGCGGCTCCGGGGAGTAGACGATATCCCACGCCAGTATTTTCAGACTGCTCAAGCTTGGACAAATCAGTTCTGAAAACCGGGCGCCGTATAGGATCTCATTTTTGTTCGCCGGTTCCTCCTCACATTTTTCTATAATGGCGAGATATGTGGAGACGATGCCCTCCCCATACTGCAGATAGAATTCAATCGCGCCCTGGAGAGCCCCAAGGACTGCTCGTGCCGGCAAGGTGGTAAATCTCTGTATTTGGCGAGCGCCTTTCGCAGCCCGTCCCACAATCCTATCCAATGCTTGGAGCGTTGCGACTGGGAAGCTCGCCTCAAGTGCGTGTAGGGATCCTGCATAGCTGAGGACGGAGGCGTAAGAGGACATCTCCCGTCTGTCCATGTTTGCCCTCTTGTTAAACCTCACAGGTACCGCAGGCTTCTCACGCTTGGAGCTCAAGACTGGTATAAATTTTAACTCGGGGGGAACCAACTTGGGTGAAACACCTCGTAACGTATCTGGGTAAAGCAAGGCTGCGATAGCTTTTGTGTCTGGTGCATAGGCAAAAGAGCGGTGCTGTGCGTGAGTGGTGATCCGTCGGTAATAGCCCGCTTTCCACAAGAATGCTCGATATCGCAAAATTGTTTTGGGGTCGGCGACTCCAAGAAAATTGGGGTCCTGAATGCTAAAATCCGTCAACCTGGGCTCTTGTTGAAGAATTGCGTCAATATCTAGACTTGACGAGGCTTCATCGAGGAAGGTTTTCAACCTCGCTGGCCACTCGTAAACTGACATCGACATATGACTGCTGGACGCCAGACACTTGAAGAGCATGTCTAAGTCGTTTTCGGTGACCAACGCAAAACCGAATTCTCCGAGCCTGAATCTCTTTGATCGAAGGAGAAAATAGTCAATCAAGACAAAGCAAGTTGTTACCCGGCTATAAAGATGGCCGGACTGTGGAATTATGCCGGTTCGGGGCGTTGGCTTGTCCTGCATACATAGCCAAGCTTTGATCACTGTTAAAAATTCAGTGTTTTTTTTATCGGTAAGTAGACTGCCGTCATCAAGCGCTACCGAAAAGTTGACTTGAATATTTTGGGATCTGGCAAAACTGCCCAACCAAATGTCGCTTTCAAAGGGTGACTTGAGCCAGGTTGATTCATTCGGATATGAGGATAGATTGACCAAGCCTTCTTTAAGTCTGGCCAACTCTCGATAAAACTTGAGGCCGTCATTCATAAATCAGGTCTCCAATCTCGATGGAGGCCGAAGAATTCTGGGCCGCTGTGAGCATTTGTTTTATTTCGTGATTGAGACATGCATCAGAACTGATATAGCGGCATAAATGTTTTGCTATCTCGGACCAGTATTTTGCTTTAGCTCCAACTGGACGGAGGGAATTTGACGTAGCTTCGATCAAAGCCACGAGAAAAGAGAGAATGTTCTTATTAACGTGGAAAATTACCTCGTTTTGAGAATCTTCTCGGATTGCTTCAACATTTATCTCGTCACCTATCCGCAGAAAGTTGTTGTTAAGAAATTCGTGGATTTCAGCCATTGACAGAAACCCAGTGGCTTCCAACAAAAAGTGGCTTCCTTGCATCGCCTGGACAATAATCCCCGTCTGAAAAATGCGTATCCATCGTTCCTGAAAGAAGTCGCGGATAGAGCTCGGAAGATAATGTGAGAGTAGTCGAGGGGAATATTCTTTATGCCCCAAGGCCATCGCCATTTCATGGGCACTGTGAGTCTTCAGGTATACCTCAACAGCGGCTGTGGCCCGTACGGATGTCAGGGTCACCCGACCAATCAATCGATCGGCATCTGCTTGCGAAATCCCGGCTGCTAGATATTCTGCCTTCTGGCGCTGAAGAGTATTCGTACCGAGGGCATCTCCCCGGTACGTCCACTTTTTTGGAATGCCAAAGCCTTTTCCCGAGGTCAGCAACAGGAACTTCCAATTGGGATTTCCAATGCTTCTCAAGTATCCTCGAAGAGGCTCCGTCAGCACCAGAATCTGCTCTACCAACTGTTTGGTGAAGCCCGTCAACAGGACGGCCTGTTCTGCCCGCATAGGACCACTTCGCGCCTTGTAGCCAACAAGATAAAGTCCGCCGTCTGTCTCGCGCAACCCAATCCGGCGGCCGTGGTCATCAAACATAACAAGATGCTCTAGAAAAGCCTGTGTGATGATGGGGTGGTTTAGAACCAATAGGATACAAAATGGATGGAGGACGCCAGTACATGGCATGCCCAGTGCTCTGGCCACGCCCTTATTCGGGCTGCCATAGATTGATGACAGGTTCTTATCTCCCTGTACCCGGTACCCGTGACGAGCAAAAGTCGCCGCTGCGTTAACCAAGCGTTCGGGATTTTGTGGAGAACAAAGCCATTTTTTTGACTGAGATCGATCTTCCAAGGCTTCGCCAGGAAAAGGCACCGGTATTCCAATTTTTTCATTACGCACTCTTGCCAGATACTTAAGCCACGTATTACGGATACTGTTTTCCGCCCAGGTCCGCACCAGCGCCAAATCACGTCCAATTTGCCTGAATAAGATTTCGATTGCCTGGCTATCCGAGACCTGAAGCGGCACGTCGCAGAGAAGTTTGGTTTTGATCTCCACACCATTCTGACAGCGTGAGATATTAGTTTGGCTGCCCTGTACTCTCCCACCGATGGGCTTGGGTATTCCGCCGATTGGCGGAGCAAATAACCCCGATGCAATAAGGTAATTTTCAGCGAAATAAACAAATGTGTTCCGCCATGCATTAGCTAGAGTGCTGTACTTAGCCCCGGACCCGTTACGGTATCCTTCTTCCAGAAACCGAATTAGCAACTTGTGGAAAAACGTTGTTGAAAACACCGGGTCCAAAAATCTCTTTGCACACGAATCGCCAGCTTCCTCAATAAGGGCTTTAAAGAAAATCCTGTCTGGCATTAGTCGCCCGATTGCGCGGCCAGTATGGTATTCATCTAGGGTTCGATATAGAGCCTCAGTGAAATCGGCACCAAACACCTGATAAACAGAGTATAACGGCCAATAAATTCTCGAATGTTTTTGTATCGGAGTAGTGATCCAACCCCGCCAAACCCTGACATTCTCGGGATTAAGGTCTTGTTCTGAAAATCTATCCGACCAGTACGCAATCTCTGTGGTTGGTCCTTTTGTAGAGCTCCTTAAACCACAATCTCCAATGTACGAGGTGTGCTTCGTTAAATTCAGAATTAGGGTGGCATAAAAATGCTGGCTAGATGTGGTTCTTAGTGAAAATGCGCTGTGAAAAACAGCGCCTATCATCAATTTTATAGTTTGCTGGTTTTCCCGCCGTGCCAAGTTACTCGCCACCAACTGCCGGTCTGTAATTTGTAAAAAACATTCCATTGTGCAGAGCAATTGACGTTCGTATTTTTTTACAGCATTGAAGATTTTCTCTGGAACTCCTGAAAGAAGATCTTCCCATTGCTGTCTTTGAAGCTTCTTATACAGCAGATCATCAACATCGCTGCGCCTTGCAAACTCGATCGGTTCTTTCCAGTCTCTTATCTTCATGGAGACAGCATCTCGTATATTTACTAATACTTCAATACCATCAATGTCGCACTAATATTACTAATTCTAAAAAATTGCATACGAGGGCAAGAAGGTAGAGATTCCGCCAACGATGGGGCATTTTTCTATATTTGGCCGATCGGTAACCAACTGATTTTGTTGGTCTAAAAATACGATTCTGATAACATATTCTGAATTGATAAAGCCGTAATACACGTTAGCGCCCGGTGATACCCACATACCCAAGCCCTTCCTCTTCACGTAAAGATATCTCAGCAAAGCCGGCACGGTGTCTGCTTGGATATGGGGTATATGATTTATGGCAGGCAAGAAGCGTCG